>ERZ1026814.31-NODE-31-length-138924-cov-16.514867_pt1 | contig 138924 bp, 123 predicted proteins | sample MGYA00520871_ERZ1026814 | MGnify/ENA primary metagenome ERZ1026814 (study PRJEB33270, sample SAMEA104284478) | anaerobic digester metagenome | biome: Anaerobic digester microbiome; feature: mesophilic sludge digester; material: Anaerobic digester biomass... | reverse complement strand
ATTCAGGACTTTCAGGCGCTTTGGCATTTTACAGTCCAAAAGAAAATCTCTATATCGCCGGAACCGTAAATCAAACAGCACATCCCGACATCTCTTTCAGGACAATGATTTCATTAACTCAACGAATACTGAAGAGATGAGAGATAAAGGCAATTCAGTTACAGTTTTTAATGCCCGATTAATCGGGGCTTTCTTTCTGTTGGCTTTTTTAGCCTATGGTATCGGAAGACAATTATTCGAAAGCACCGATGATCCTGAAAAATACTCAGGTGCTTCATTAATCATCGCCAACTCGGTGATGGTTCTGTTTATAGGGATTTTATTGAGAAAAACATTGAAACTATACAATCCAACGGTTGGTAATATCTATCTTTTTACAAGAATATTTGAAGCCCTGGCACTCTTAACAATACTCTTAAACGGAAATATATCAGATGACCTGGGATATTTTCCTGCAATGCTGGTGTTAGGAATTGGCAGTATTCCAATGTGTCTGACATTGCTTAAACACAAAATCACGCCATCCTGGCTGGCAATTTGGGGAGCGGCAGGCTATGCTGTTTTTGCCTTTGGCTTTCTGATGGAGTTGTTTGGAAAAGCGTGGAGCATGTACCTTCTTGGTCCCGGCGGACTTTGGGAGGTGGTTTTCGCAATTTGGCTAATTATTCGCGGGAGTAAAAGTGTAAAACTAAAACCAGTTAATCCATGACCAATAATGATGATTAAAGGATGCAATGTATTTCCCGATACGTATTCTTAGCAAAATACATCAACGAACATGCTCAAGGAAGAATCGATAAAAACACAAAATGGTGAGATCTGTTATTGGTTAAATAAAAACCTGACATGTTCAGACCTGTGCATTGTTTTTTGCCATGGTCTGACAGCAGACCATACATTGTTTGAAAAACAAATCGACTTTTTTGCATCCAACTATCAAATTTTACTATGGGATATTCCTTTGCACGGTAAATCTATTCCCTACAAAAACTTTACGTTTGACAATGTTGTTTCCGATTTAAATGAAATAATTGAAAAGGAGTGCACAAGCAAACTTGTTTTTGTCGGGCAATCCGGAGGAGGGTTTATTTCACAGGCATTTATCAATAAATATCCCGATAAGGTGCATGGTTTTGTTGGTGTCGGGACCACACCTTTTGGCCTGAAATACTATAAAAAATCAGAACTCTTTTGGGTAAAACATTTTGCCACTATTGCAAACCTGTATCCTTATTCGCTTTATCGCAAAGCCTGCTCAAAGCAAGTGGCTATAACTCCGGAAGCGCAGGATAATATGAACCAGACATTGGTGCGTTTAGGCAAAAAGGGTATGCTAAATGCAACAAATGCAGTTTATCAGGAATTTTTGAAGATTAAGGAGAGTGTTCAGTTTCCTTTCCCTATCCTGTTAACTTATGGTGAGTTTGATAAAGTCGGATTGGTTGCAAAATACAATCAGAATTGGGCGGCGGCGATAAATGCCAGATTAAAAGTGATTAAAAATGCTTCGCACAATGCAAATTATGACAATCCTGTGGAATTCAATCATATACTTGAAGAATATATTGAGGAAAGAATGAATAATGAAACCTGTTATTGACCGGGTCTGTTCAATTGAGCAAATTGTTGAGGCCCATGAATATGTTGATAAAGGTCATAAAAAAGGTAATGTTGTTATAACAATCGTTGAACAAAATAAAAATGGAGTAGCAGGAAAATGAAAAACAGTGAACGAATCATTTATGGAACGCTTTTAACAATAATAGCGTTCGTATTAGCCACTATAGCGGGTAGAATTATCAAATTGAATATTGACTTTCTTCCTTATTCGTTTGTAACACACACGACTATGCTGATACTTTCCATAGGTTTGATTTGTGGTTTAAAAAAGCATGTAAAATATAATATGGCATGGCCTAAGTTCAAAAAGACACTAAAGCCAATATTATTCGGGTTCTTGGCGGCGGTTATCGTCAATGCCTTTATGATTGCTCTGACGAAAGGTTTAGGAGGCGAAGTCGAATCTCATTTTGCATTTGATATGATGACCCCATTGCAGGTTTTCCTCTTTATATTTATCTATGCAAGTGTGACAGAAGAGGTTTTGTTTCGCGGCTTTCTTCAGAATATTTTAAAGCCATTGAAAGACAAAGGGGTAAAAATATTCAAAAGACATATTAGCGTTCCGGTAATAATTGGTGCCATTGTATTTGGCTTAGCACATTTAATCCTGATAACATCGGGGGCAAACACTTTTTTCATCGTCAGAACACTGGTATTCACTTTTTCCCTTGGATTAATTGCCGGTTATTATCAAGAAAAATATGATAACAACGCGTATGCGATTATTGTCCATATGGGAGGTAATTTTATGGGTTTAATAGCCGCATTATTAATGACGTTAACGCCTTGAAGCATGAAACATAGAAATCTATTGGTTGGTCTTTTGCTCTTCCTTTCAGCTGGAGCTCTATCAGGTGAAGGAGCCTTTTAACTTCTCCCCCAAGGGTGGACAGAATTCAAAAAAAATAAACAAACACTGGCTGACCAATTGAGACAAAAGTATTTACCAGAGAATCAACAAACAAACTACTTGAATCATTGAGAAAAAATTTCACAAAAACTTAATGCTTTTTCTTTTACTCTTAAATTCTATGCAATCATTTTTGCATTAAATAGAATGGATGATGTTTATCAAAAAATATTTGTTTGTTTTTTCACTTCTTTTGATTCTGTCACTATCACAAGGCATAGCACAAAATGTTTTAGTTGACACAGTCAGAGGCGTAGTGACTTCAGGTGATCCTGCTGCTGAGTTGGTTCAGGCTTCAATATATGTATATGGGAGTGAGCCTCCCATAGGAACAGTAACGGATGAATTTGGCAATTTTGCTTTCGGTGTTCCTGTCGGGAGGCAGAAATTGAGATTTAGCAGTGTTGGATTTCTTACTCAAGATGTTGATATATTGGCAATTACTGGCAAGGAAGTTGTGCTGGAGGTGGTGTTGGAGCCTTCCCTTGTTGAGCTACAAGACATAGAGGTAGTGGCAAGACATGATAAAAGTCGCCCGATAAACAAGTTGACTGTAACAGGAGCAAGAACTTTCAGCACGGAAGAGACTTTTCGGTTCGCCGGCTCATTGGGAGACCCTGCTCGTATGGTGCGCAGTTTTCCGGGAGTTATACCTGCCAACGATTCACGAAATGATATTATCATCAGAGGCAACTCGCCCATAGGTGTTCAGTGGTCACTTGACGGTGTGGAGATTCCTAATCTAAATCACTTCAACACTGGCGTAGGTATGACGGGTGGACAGGTTACCATGCTTAATACCAATTTACTCGCGAATTCTGATTTTCATATGAGTGCGTGGCCCGCGCCCTACGGCAATGCGATGGCAGGGATATTTGACTTGCAGATGAGAAAGGGGAACAACCAAAAGCATGAGTTTTGGGGACAGATGGGTTTTAACGGTATCGAAGCGGGTTCGGAAGGTTATTTTTCAAAGAATAGCACTTCATCTTATCTTGTTTCGTACAGATATTCTATTCCCGACTTGATGGAGAAGTTAGGTTTTTATTCGGGTATAACTCCAAGATATCAGGACTTTACTATGAAACTTAACTTTGATATAAATAAGAAAAACCAACTTTCTGTCATTGGGTTATACGGTAGCAGCGGAATAAGCTTTGTAACATCTGAAGTAGGAATGGTTGAATTTGATGAAGATTTACTTGGGCAGTATGATCAACGCATCAAAATTGATGCTAAAACTTACATCCTTGGAGTTACGCATAGAGTTGATTTTACACCCAAAACAAAGCTTACTACATTGCTCTCTTTTGTAAGGAGCGACACACATATGCCGGTGGACACAATGTCTTTGAGACAGCCGAACGCAGAGTGGAAAACATTGTGGGACGAGCAGGCTTTGGAAGATAAATATTCTCTCTATTCTAAAATAGAACATCGTTTTTCTTATGCTTCGTCAATAGAAGCCGGAGTTAAGTATGACTTGTATAATGTAAATTATCTGGAAAAAGAATCGTATAGCGATGAAAGGGGGCTTTTTACCAATGTTGACAAGAAAGGAAGTTTCGGTCTGTGGCGAGTTTATACACAATACAGGCAAAATATAGCATCGAAGTTGATACTGACAGGTGGACTGCATGGCATGTATCTTGATATGAATAATACTTATTCGGTTGAGCCACGATTTGGCGCACGTTACACGCCCGTCCCGAAGCATACTTTTGCATTGGCAGGTGGATTGTATAGTCAGATGATTCCCCGCTCGTTCTACTTTATCCGGACACTTACCCCACAAGGCGAAATTGAGCTTAGCAATAAAAAACTTGGATTTATGAAAAGTGCACATGCTGACTTTTCATATAGTTGGAGTTTTGCACCCGATTGGAATTTCAAAGCGGAGGCTTACTATCAATGGCTCTATAATATCCCTGTGAAAAACGACCCTAACGAAACTTATACTATTCTACAAGCTGGTGGTGCTGGTGAAAATGTAATTATGCGTGAGGGAAATCTGGTTAATAAGGGAACGGGAAAAAATTATGGTATCGAGTTCTCTATTGAAAAGTTTATGAGCAAAAATTACTACCTGTTGTTTAATTCTACGCTTTACAGATCAACCTATACAAACGGATTTAACAAAAAAGAATGGAGTACTGTTTTCGACGGAAAATATCTCTTTAACCTTGCTTCAGGTTATGAATTAACGCTTAAAAAAGGATGGACACTCTTTGCTGATATAAAAGGCTCATTGGCAGGCGGTACACGCTACACACCCGTATTTGAGGAGGAGAGCAAACAACAACACAGATTAGTGTACGATAACAGCCGTATAAATGAGTTGCAAGTACGTTATTATTTCAGAACAGACTTACGAATAGGCTACAGGAAAAATCGGAAAAGATTTACAGACGAATTGGCCATTGACTTACAAAACGTAACAAATCGGAAAAATATTTATGGACTATCCTTTGACCTTAATAAAGGTACCTATTCAGAGATGCTGCTACAAGGATTTATGCCAATGGTTACATATAGAGTGAATTTTTCATTGTAATTATGAAGCAGTTAATTGGTAAATGGAGTTCCGCTGAAAAGCGGCAGGAGTATGTAGATGCCTACAAAAGAGCACTACAAACAATGCCTGAAGCCGAATCGATAAGACTTAAAACCTCATTCGGAACGGTACAGGGTTATTGCTGGAAAAATAATAATGCAAATCATAAAAGTCCGATACTTCTCTTTCCCGGAAAGTCTTCAGGAACACCTATGTGGTATGCTAATATTCCCGGTTTACATAAAAACAGAACTGTGTACGCTTTTGATGCATTGGGAGATGTGGGATTGAGTGAGCAAGAGAGTCCGATAAAAAACAGTTCTGACCAGGCGAAATGGATAAATGAAACGATAGAAAATCTTCATCTGACAAAAGCGCACATAATAGGACATTCGTTTGGAGGTTGGTTGTCTGCTAATTACGCTTCATTATATCCTCAAAAGGTAGCCTCTTTGATTCTTATTGAGCCTGTTTTCACATTTCAGATGATAAAACTAATTATCGTATTAAAATCTATACCCTACAATATGCGGTTTTTGCCCAAAAAGTGGAGGCAGGGATTATTGAAAGAAATAAGCGGTTCGGAAACCATTGATACAACCGACCCTGTAGCTAAAATGATTGACGAAGGAGCAAATTATTATTCTTCAAAATTACCTGTGCCAACAATGATAAGCGAGCAACAAATGCAAAAATGGGAATTCCCTGTATATGTCGCTTTTGCTGATAATAGTGGTGTTCATAATTCTGTTAAGGCTATAGAAGTGGCAGAAAAAAATGTTAAGCACTTAACCGCTAAGCTCTGGAAAAACGCCACTCATTCGTTGCCCATGGAATATTCAGAAGAATTAAACAGCGAAATCATACAATTTATTGAAAAGCTATGTCCGCCCGGGTATGACTGTTCTTGATTTGGGCTGTGGAACAGGTTATTTTACATTAGAAACTGCAAAATTACTTGATAACAACGGAAAGGTTATTGCTGCTGACGTGCAAAAAGGGATGCTTGACATCTTAAAACAAAAGCTTCACGTTTCAAAAGACACATTCAACAGTATTATTTCAAAAATGGAAAATATCGGATTTGAAATATGTGAACGACCGATGATATTCTTTAGCAGAACAGTTATAATGAGTACGAAACAAAAATGAGACACACTACCCAAATAGAATTTAATGTGTTGGAATAAAAAAGTCACAAAAATGTAATTCCTTTTCTGCCGCACTTTAAATCCAGCATGGTTATTTTTATACCAGCTTATTATCAATAGTCAGGTATTTTTTCAAATGATTGCTCAGAACTGCCTGATTATCAGGATTGATTACCTTTCCTGGAATAAGTGCTATAATTAATTGATTATGTGCCTATCAACAAAAATCATCCGGCCGGTTAAAATATATATAAAATGAAAGCTCGAAATCTGTTAGTTGGTCTTTTGCTCTTCCTTTCAGCAGGAGCTCTATTTGGTGGCGGTGCTTTTTTACTTTTCCCCGAAGGGTGGATGGGAATGACCCCCGAATTAATTCTGCAACATTCGCCTTTTAAAAACTTCCTGATACCCGGGCTGATTTTGTTTGTTGTACTTGGACTGATGCCGGTTTTTGTCGTTTGGGGACTATTAAAACGAAAGGATTGTAAGTTAGCTCAGATGTTAAATATATATCCGGACATGCATTGGTCGTGGTCATGGTCGGTTTATACAGGCTTCGCACTTATTATCTGGATCTACATGGAAGTCTATTTCCTGCAAGGGTTCCATTGGCTGCATTCGTTTTACTTTTTCTACGGTGTGTTACTGTTGGTGGTAGTGCTTTTGAAATCAATACGTCAACAGTATTCTGTAAATAACAAATAGTATTGGTCATATAGAAGAATGAATTGTGAAACCCGCATGAATTAAATGTACAAACACGTATGTATGTAATTTTCAACCATGTGAGCGCCCCGGTTTGAGCATGTCAGGCATCACTCTACTATAATCAATTATTATACGATGAAAAGAGTTTTCATAAAAGATAAAGCCGAACTGATTGAAAGGAATAAAGGTTATAAGACTGAAGTATTTACCGAAGAATTAATCAAAGAGCTGCCTGAGCTTTTGAAAAAGTACCTTAGGGTTTGCGGATACATTAATGCACCTGTTCCCGTAAATGCCAATGTTTATTGGAGTGAGAGCTGGTTAAAAATGTCACCAGGCAAAGATTGGGGAAAACTTCATACAACACAATTCAATTCCGTGAAGCCTATAGCCAGGGTGGCCTATATGAAATTTTTAACCATGCCGGTGGCAGCAAGAGACTTATATCGTGATGGATATGGCGAAATGAACGGGAAGCTGCTGAATCTGATAAAGGTAGCTTTTGATAACAGTAAAGAGGTCGCTCAGTCGGCACTGATAACGACATTCTGTGAGTTTATGCTTATTCCGGGATACCTGCTTTTGGATAATGTGAAATGGGAACAGACAGACAATTATTCAGTTCGGGGAACACTCACAGACAATGGGATTGAGGTTTCAGGGACATTCTACTTTGACGAAGAGGGGCTGTTTACACATTTTGAAACATTCGACCGGTATTTTACAACCGGCAAAAACAGCTATAAGAAAGTAAAGTTCTCGGTAGTTGTAGATAGCTATAAAACTCAGGATAGAATAAAAATCTCCGAACAGGTTAAAGTTATGTGGAATTTGCCTGAAGGCGATTTTGAGTATTACAAAGGAACGATTGATAAAATAGAGTTTAATGTGTTTTAAAATATAAGGGGGACTGTGAAATGAAAAACTTAAAAACAGGAATTACGCTTATTGTCCTGGGTAATGTGCTTTATGTATCAAAAGATTTTTTTGACAGTGTCGTGTCAAGTGCTTTCGGAGATTTTACCCAGGGCTTTTTATTGGGTCTCGGAGTTGGACTTAACGTAATCGGGATAATACTTGTCTTTATCTATCTGGCAAGAGAAGGGAAAAAGAACAAGCCGCAGTAAGCTTTTTAATGAACATGGTTCTGCGCAAGGCTCCCAAACGTATAAAACCTGTTATCGCAGCTATCCGGGACGATAAAGAGATTATCCTTCCAAAGCCTGAGAAAGACAAACGGACTCCAAAACATCTTGAAAACCGCTATGTGGGGTCCCCTGCCTGAGCGGGGCTGGCATCATACTATAAGATTTAAAACTATGTTGTGATGAAAGTGATGATGACATTACAAAAGGCAAACCATAGAAGACTATTTGATAAATGGAATATGCTGATCCTCCTTATTAGTTTTATTGTTTTGTCTTGTGATAAGGATGATGCAATTAAACCGCATGGGAATAGTCAGGCCATTCCAATATACAATCAGGCATATAGTGAGAATTTTGATCCTGATAATATTGATGATATAATAAAGGAAGCAAGAAATGCATACGTTTTAATCGACCCTTTCGGGCAGGGAATAGCTGAAAGAATTCCTGAAATCAAAGTTAATAATAATGAAGTAGGCGGATACATCAGTATAGGAACCGGAGAGGACTGGAGAGAGGATTTTACTGCCATGAAACCCTTTCTGGTTAGTAAGCAATGGGCAGAATGGGAAGGTGAATACTTTGTCAAAGAGGTTACTGCAGACCTCATTTTGATTATGAAAGCGAGAATCGACCAACTTGTCGAATGGGGCTGTGACTGGGTGGAATTTGATAATATGGATTGGTTCTTTGATGATGATGCCAAAAGTGAATACGGAATTGCTGTTTCTGAATCAGAAGGAATAGCATATTATCAGGAACTTTGTAATTATGCTCATTCCAGGGGATTGAAATGTATGGCAAAAAACCATGTGGTGGAAGCTGATGCCTTTGATGGAGTTTTATATGAATCTTACCACAATGAAAAGGACTGGTGGGATCATGCCGGAGCCCAAAGCTTTTTAGATAAAGGTAAACTGGTAATCATTAATCATTACAATGAACCAAAACCGAACAGGGTTTATGCGGAATATATAGCTCTTTATAATGATGGTATTTCATTTATTTGCGAAAGCTCCGTTGAAAAAAGATATATTCACTATAATCAGTAAGAAGAACCCCCGGATTACCTTTTGATGGTAACTTCATAAAAACAACAACGGAAAATGGAGTGACAACAAATCAAATTGTGTCACAGATTAAAGAATTGAATGCAGGAACAGCAGTTGGTTGTTTTATGACAGACAGATTGGTAGTTGGTGTCGGGCTTGACTATTATTGGGCTAAAGAGTCCCGAAATGCTACAGTGATGATTAACATGTTCCTTCAACATGGAGTCATGGAAACAAAATCAAATGCTTTTCTGCCAAACATTTATCTGGGATATTATTATCCGGTTATGAATAAACTATACGCTAATGCGAATTTGAAATTAAGCTAAGGAAAGGTTAAGTCTGATTATAACACCACGATTGCCGGAAGCGTTTTTTTAAACACTAATGATCATATTATCATAGCCGATCAATATTTATTGTCTTACAGCAGAGTATATGAAGAAAGCTCTGATTTTGATCTATTCAAGGTTGAGATTATACCAGAATTGACGTATTTTATTTCTTCAAGATTTGGTTTGTCTCAAGGTTTAGGTGGAATAGAATATTCCATGCTTGATTGGGAAACTGATAATTCAAGCCGGATAATAAATTTCAATCCGGTTAACTGGAGATTTGGAATTAAGGTAAAATATAGCCATGAAATTCGACAGACAAAAGGTCACCGAACTTGCCAGGCGTGAGATTATGGCCGGCAAACCCAGGGAGGATGTCTTCATGGACATCTATTCGTCATACAACGATCCCAGTTTGCATGAACCCATAGCCAGAATCGTGCAGTACATTCCGGAACCGGAACGAATTAAAAAGTACGGGATAATAAACAGTATATTCATGGTGCTGCTGGCGGCAATCAACATTGCCTGTATACTCACGTTTGAGAATTTGTACCTGACCATACTACCTTTAATCTTACTCTGCCTGGTGGCAACGCGCCAGTTACGGCATTATCATTGGATAACATTTTGCGGAGGACTTGCAATAATAATATCCGTGACCATGTTAATCACCGGAGAACCGGGAGGACAGGGCAAGCCCTTTGCGGAGTGTGGTCTGGCTGTCGTGACAGGAGTGATATTCATTCTTTTCGGAATTTACATGCCGAAACTCCTCACTCCTGACTATAAGGTAGTTGAAGAGACGACAACTGATTCAGACGGCAATACCGTCACGAAGAAAAAAATAGTTTTCTGACAAACAAGTAATCTAACCGCTATATTGCGGGACCGAAAAAACAAACAGTTGTCCGGCCGTGAAGAAGCTTGAAGACATGTTGCTCACTGGTAACCCGGTATTATACGAGAAAAGTGAACCGGTCCTCAGGGAAGAACTACCTCTGGTTGCCACTACTTCTACAGCAACTGTAATAGGTGCCACCGGACTGATCGGCGGTCACCTGGCAGAGCTCCTGGCAAAAGAGAGTCGTTATGCGAAGGTGCGGCTTATAACCAGGAGAATGCCTGAAAACATCCCGCCGGGTGCTGAGGTGTTTGTCATCGACTTTAATGATCCGGTTGCATTCGGCTCTGCTGTGGCCGGCAGTCATGCAGTCTTCTGTGCTGTTGGCACCACACGGAAGAAGGTAAAGGGTAACATGGATGCCTACCGGAGGGTTGACCATGACATTCCCGTGAACGCGGCCCGTCATTCTCTGGAAGCCGGCTGCCGGCACTTTGCGCTTGTCTCCTCAGTAGGGGCATCGGCAAAGAGCAGCAACTTCTATCTGAGGTTCAAGGGTGAGGTTGAGGAGGCCGTTGCGCTGATGGGCATCCCCTCCGTTTCCGTTTTCCGGCCCTCACTGCTTATGGGCAAGCGGAATGAGTTCCGCCTGGCGGAAGAGATCTCGAAGATTTTTACTCCTCTGCTCTCTTTTCTCTTCCCGGCGAAGTACAAACCCATAAAAGGCCTTGACGTGGCACAGGCCATGATTGCTGCCGCGAATATCGAAGAACCTGGCTTCAGGGTATATCACTTCAATGAGATGAAAGCTCTCATAAAAGGCAGTAAAGCCTGACAGGATTCATTACCTGAAAAAGCAGACAAGCGTATGAAAGTAAATATCAGAAGAGCAAACGAAGAGGATTTTCCTGCAATCCTGGCCCTGATAAATGAACTGGCAGAGTATGAGCGGGCTCCTGAAGCCGTTACCAACACGGTGGAGCAGATGCGCCGGGAGAGGGATTACTTCCGCTGTTTCGTGGCGGAGAGTGCAGATCACGGCATAGTGGGGATGGCCCTGTATTTCTTCGCCTATTTCACCTGGGTGGGAAAATCGCTCTACCTCGAGGATATCATTATCAGCAAGCAATTCCGGAAACGGGGAATCGGTGAAGCTCTGATGAAGCGGGTGATGCGGGAGGCCGGGGAAGAGAACTGCAAGCGTGTGCGATGGCAGGTGCTCGACTGGAATGAGCCGGCCATCAGTTTCTACCGGAAAAGTGGTGCGGAGATCAACAACGAATGGCTTAACTGCACCTTTGACGAAAAGGGGATCGCGCTCTTCAATGAACTGAATTCCTGAATGAAAAGTGATATGAGACTTACTGTAAACAGATACGCCGGACCGATGAGAAAAAGCATCGGCAGAACCCTGAGGGTCACGATGCTAATAACAGTAGCATTCATCATTAAAGTCCTGAATAGCTGTATTCATCCTGTCCGGGATTTTGATTGCAGTTTCAACAGGATTACCATCAGGAACCTTGATAATTCCGGCATCTATGCCCCGGAGACCGACAGGGATATCATGTACACCTCAGCAGTGGCTATCATATTTGCTGCTGTGATCCACCCTGTTCAGAGAGTAAATCATTCATTCAATACTTGTTAAGCAAAAAATGTTAATCTGAATCCGGCAATAAACCATGCTGGAATTCACATAAATCCCGTAGCCGGCGCTACGGGATTTTTTGTTTCACCCTGAACCGGATATGAATAATTATTGTACTTTAACCGATCAGAGCAGACCAGCTGTCGCAGGCATCCCCGGGTGCAGCCGGTCTGGCATGAGTTTACTGATTTTATGGAACTTAAAACAGCCCATACGAAACAGCTCTATTCATATCTTTCTCTGCGAAAGGCGGTGGGCTGGACAGGTATCTTTCTTTCGTTCGGTGTCTCGTGTCTGACCAGGGGAGGCACCCTTTACCCGGATAAACCTACAAAAAAACACATTATGGAAAACGAAGAAAAACTGATAAGGGTATTCACCGGCCCGGAACCCACTACCCTCCTCCTGATGGAGATGCTTGAAGAGACCGGCATAAAGAGTCTGATTAAGAATGACTCGGGGCTCGGATACCTTGGAGCCGTGCCGCCGGTCATGGATCTCTATATCCTTGAAGAAAACCTTGAGAAGGCCATCCCGCTTCTCAATGAGTTTAAGGAAAAGCATTATCCCGAAACCGACTCCTAAATCATGCCATGTATGAAAAGAGCACTTTTCCCTGCAGCCATCATCTTGTTACTGGTTGCCATCTCATGCAACAACTCAACTCAAACATCTGATATGATTATAACCAATGCGAGGATCTGGACGGGGAACGCGGATCAGCCGTTTGCGGAGGCCATGGCGGTCTCCGGTGATACCATTGTTGCCATTGGCAGCAACCGCGAAGTGATGAAGCACAGATCCGGATCCGGCACACTCATTGACCTCGGCGGCATGTTTGTTGTCCCGGGATTCATTGACACGCACGTTCACCTGTTGCAGGGAGGGTCCAATCTTGCCTCTGTGCAGCTCCGTGATGCCTCCACTCCGGAGGAGTTCATAAAACGAATCAGGGAGTTTGCCGCCACACAGAAGCCCGGGACCTGGATACTCGGAGGCGACTGGGACGGGATGGGTTGGGAGAGCCTTCCCGCAAGGTCATGGATTGACTCCGTAACCTCTGATCATCCGGTTTTTGTCTCGCGCCTTGACGGTCACATGGCACTGGCCAACTCTCTGGCAATGAAGATTGCCGGCATTGATCGCAAGGTAAAGGATGTCACCGGAGGGACTATAGAGAGAGACGCACGCGGCGAGCTGACCGGCATTTTCAAGGACAATGCCATGGATCTGATCTCCGTCAAAATCCCGGAGCAGTCGGCCGAAGAGATAGACATTGCACTGGTTGCCGCCATGAAGTACCTGGCCTCCAACGGGGTCACTTCGGTGCATGCCCTTGACGCAGCAGCCTATGCTGACGGCCTTGACCGCGTTCGCGCAAGCGGCAGACAGATAACACGCATCTACTACCTGCAGACGATAAGTCGCTGGGCGGATATGAAGGAACAGGTTGAGCGTGCCGGGCGTGGCGACAGGTGGTTAAGCACCGGTGGTGTGAAGGGGTTTGTTGACGGCTCACTCGGATCACATACGGCAGCCTTCCTCGAACCGTACACCGATCTACCGACTGACACCGGACTTTTCGTTAACAGTGAGCAAGACCTTTACACGTGGGTTTCAGCTGCTGACAAGGCAGGTTTGCAGGTGGCAATCCACGCGATCGGCGACCGCGCAATAAACACCCTTTTGAATATTTACGAGCGTGTTGCCGCTGAGAACGGTGACCGTGACAGGCGGTTCAGGATTGAGCACTCACAGCACATTGCTCCTGCTGATATTGAGCGTTACGGGAAACTGAAGGTGATTGCAAGCATGCAGCCATATCATGCCATTGATGACGGCAGGTGGGCCGAAGAGTACATCGGGCCGGAGCGGGCCAAAACAACATATGCGTTCCGCTCGCTGCTTGACAGCGGAGCAACCCTTGCTTTCGGGAGCGACTGGTTCGTTGCGCCTGCAACGCCTCTTGAAGGGATATATGCTGCCGCAACACGCCGGACACTTGACGGTATAAACCCCGGCGGCTGGATACCTGAACAGAAGATCACCGTTGAGGAGGCGCTGAAGGCATATACCATCAATGCTGCCTATGCCTCGTTCGAGGAGGATTTCAAAGGCACACTGGAGCCGGGCAAGCTGGCCGACTTCGTGGTCCTTGACCGTGACATCACCGCCATCGACCCTGTTGAGATATATGATATGAAGGTGCAGCAGACATGGGTAGGCGGGAAAAAGGTGTTTGACCGCACTGAAGAACAGTAAGCGAATACGGAAATGATGAATAACAGACAAATTATCAGTACAGTGGCTGCAATATTGCTGATGCTGCCGGTACTGAACCATCATAACACATATGCCCAGATGAAGAGAGCCAGAGACTACGGAATAGAGATCGGTATACTGCGTACAGGAAGCAACAATGCCATAACGGATGTGCCCGGCGTAAAGGTGGGTCAGGTGACACTGTGGGAGGGCGACTCGGTAAGAACGGGAGTCACAGCCATCCTTCCCCACGAGGGAAACATTTTTCAGCAGAAGGTCCCGGCAGGTATCTTCGTGGGCAACGGGTTCGGCAAGCTGGCCGGATACACGCAGGTAGAAGAGCTGGGCAACCTGGAGACGCCGATAGTGCTGACGAACACGCTTAATGTGGCGACCGCTGTTGCTGCAGTGATTGAGTATACCCTCTCGCAGCCCGGCAATGAGCGGGTGATGAGTGTCAACGCAGTTGTCGGCGAGACCAGTGATGCCAGGATCAATGACATCCGGGGAAGGCATGTCACCATGGAGCATGTTCTGGAGGCGATCAGGAATGCGGCAGGCGGTCCTGTTGCCGAAGGTAATGTTGGCGCCGGCGCCGGAACAGTATGTTTCGGATTCAAGGGAGGGATAGGCACATCGTCGCGGGTGCTTCCTGCCGTCAGGGGAGGCTATACGGTGGGTGTGCTGGTGCAGACAAACTACGGAGGGATACTACAGATAAACGGGGTTCCTGTAGGTCAGGAGCTCGGGCGTTACAGCTTCAAAAACACCGTGAATGAATATAAGGAAGACGGGTCATGTATGATTGTAGTCATGACCGACGCGCCCCTCACCTCCAGGAATCTGAAAAGGCTGGCTTCCAGGGCTTTTGCCGGCATGATGCGGACAGGATCATCAGGCTCGAACGGCAGCGGCGATTACATAATCGCAGTATCCACGGCTGAAGAACTCCGTATCCCCTACTCTTCCGATTCGATGTACGAGCAGTGGCGCGAGATCAGAAATGATGAGATGGATCTGTTGTTTCAGGCTGCTGCGGAAGCAACCGAGGAGGCAATCATCAACTCGCTCTTTGCTGCTGAGTCCACCAGGGCCAGGAACGGCATGATCATTGAGGCGCTGCCCGTTGAGAAGACGCTGGAGATAATGCGTAAATACAACCGGCTGACGGAAAAGTGAACTATCTCCTCAGAATTGCACCGGGGGGGGGGGCGGTTAACCCCGGGGATAGAGTCGTTAAGCATAACATTATCCAAAAAACAAATTAAATGAGAACAGCCTTGCTCCTGTCGGTCTGCCTGCTGGCAGTTTCATGTTCAACAAAACAAACCGGAAAGACCATGTTTACATCGCTTGATTCGTTGCTTGCATCCGAATTTGCAGCCGGTGAACCCGGCGGTGCGCTCCTTGTCATGAAAGGAGACAGCATCGCATATTCAAAAAGCTTCGGCATAGCCGACATAGTGACCGGGGAAAAGATCACCGAAAACACCATATTTAATCTGGGTTCTATCTCCAAGACCTTCGTAGCCAATGGGATACTGATTCTCCAGGAAGAAGGGAAGCTCTCGGTTGATGATCCCCTGAGCAAATACTTCCCCGAGTTTAAAAGCACGGAAATAGCAGACAGGGTGACGATAATGCACCTGCTGACCCATACATCAGGACTCCCTGACAACAGGCCGGTGAGTGAGAACCCCGAGTTTTTCCTCACTGCGAAAGATTACGAGAACTGGGCTCCGGTGACGCAGGCAGAGGATCTTGTTTTTGAGCCTGGCAGCAGGTATGAATATTCCAACCCCGCTTATAATGCCCTTGCACTGATCATTGAGAAGGTCAGCGGTCAGAAGTGGCAGGATTTCATTGCTGAAAGGATTTTCAAGCCTGCCGGGATGGCTACGAGCACCATCACTGACGGACCTCACCCTGAGACAGGTGTATCGCATGCATATGAGATGGTGAACGGCGTATGGACGGAGTCTGACTATGGTGAGTTTCCCACATTCGCGGCGGCTGGTAACGGAGGTGTCTGGAGTTCGGTGACCGGGCTTGCATTGTATGAGAAGGCCATCAGAGAGAATCTCTTCCTCGGTGCGGAACTCACCAACAAGTCAAGGACAATCTGCCGGCCTGATGCATGGGCAGGAGATGAGCCACCCTTCATCGGTTACAGCTGGTTCATCGGTGAGGAGCAGATACTGGGGCAGGCCAACAAATTCGGGGTGAAGTTTGTGTATCACACCGGAGATCAGGGAGGATTCAAGGCGTTTCATTTCTCGGTCCCGGAGAAGGATCTGCTGTATGTTGGTCTGTTCAACAGGCCGCCGGAAAGTCTGAACCGTATAATAATCAAAGGACTCTCGATCCTTAAAGAGAACGATTGGCTCGACAGGTAACAGGTAATGCATATCATCACCGGCGAGGGTCATGAGCTTGAAAAACCGGTTGCGGTCATTATCTTAGCAAAAAAGAATGAATAATCAACCGTAAATCAAGCAGTGATATGAGTTATACACTTCAACCCGGCCAGAAGGCTATAGATTTCAGGCTTCCTGCCACTGACGGAAGGGAATACAGCCTGTCAGACTTTAATGATCATCCTTTCCTGGTGATTTTCTTCACATGCAACCACTGTCCGTATGTGACCGGTTCCGACGAGGTGACGAGGGCAACAGCGGAGAAATTCCGTGAAAAAGGGGTTGCTTTTATTGGCATCAACTCCAACAGTGAGCACACCTATGAGGAGGACAGCTTCCCGAACATGATTAAAAGGATGAAGGAGCACAATTTCCCGTGGAAATACCTGCATGACAGGGAGCAGACGGTAGTAAAAGATTACGGTGCGCTCAAAACGCCGCACTTCTTTGTTTTCAACCGTGACCGGGTGCTGGTTTATACCGGCAGGGCTGTTGACTCGCCAAGAGATGCCTCACGTATAACGGTCAATGACCTTGACAGGGTTCTGGAGGAGCTCACTTCGAACCGTCAGATCAGCGTACCTGTTACCAATCCCATAGGTTGCAACATCAAGTGGGAAGGGCGTGATGCCAAGTGGATGCCGCCCGAAGCGTGCGACCTGGTATGAGTACCGGGGGAGCGGCGCCGGCAAATTTACTGTAAGCGATACCGGGGGGAGCACCGCCGGCAGATCAACCATAATCCGCATGCTGCCGGACCTGCTGCAATCTGTGTTCTACCGGATCTGCTGCAATCTGTCTGCTGCCGGGTCTGCTCTTCCCGGCCAGCGGAAGCGCACCGCCGGCAGGCTGAATTTTACTGATCAGACACCCGTTGTAATTAGCTATCTTTGCGGCGGACAGGGTGCTGTTGATATTCCCGGCTGGTCTCCTGACGGGAATGGAGTAGTATGTGTCAGTAACTCAAGTCCGACCAAATAAACATAATGATAAGAATAAGAAAAATTACCAATCCCTACCACGAGGCCAATATAAGGAAGATCAGGGCGGTAAAGGAGATATTGCGTGAGCAGTTTCAGGCAATCAGTGAAGAGAAGATCACTGAGTTTGAAACCCAGTTTGTCAATCCTCTCAGCAAGAAGTATCAGACGGCCGTTTTCGTTGCAGAAGACATTCACGAGACAGTCAGGGCGTTTGCGGCACTTCTTTACATGCCTGATCTGCAGTTCTGTTATCTGGATTACATTGCAGCATCGCCTGACAGTTCCTCGTCCGGTCTGGGAAGTGCACTCTATGAACGAATAAGGGAAGAGGCCATCTCACTTGACGCCATCGGAATTTTCTTCGAATGCCTTCCGGATAATCCGGCATTATGCCGTGATCCGCTGACACTGGTGCAAAACCGCAAGAGGCTGGCCTTCTATGAGCGGTTCGGAGCCAGGCCTGTTACAGGCACGCTCTATGAGACACCGGTAAAACCTGAAGATGATTGTCCCCCTTACCTGGTCTTTGACGGCCTGGGCCTTCGCCAAACGGTCTCACGTGATGAGCTTCGCGGAATTGTCAGGGCAATCCTTGAAAGAAAGTATGGCGATTATGCTGATGAGGAATATAACAAGATGGTTATTAACAGCATAACCGATGATCCAGTGGCTATCAGGCCACCGCAATATACGCGCAGGAAGTTACTGCCGGAGCCGGCAACCGCCATTTCGGAAAAGAAAAAGATCTGGCTCGCAGTCAACGACAGGCATACAATTCATCATGTCAGGGAACGGGGCTATGTGGAATCGCCCGTCAGGGTAAAAAGCATACTCAGGGAGCTTGACAAAAGCGGGCTGTTCAGGATGGGTAAGATCAGGGAATATTCTGAAAAGCATATACTTGATGTGCATGACAGCAATTATTACAACTACTTCAAGAGGGTCAGCCAGAGTATTCCCAAGGGGCAATCGGTCTACCCGTATGTCTTCCCCCTGAGGTATGCCACCAGGGCACCAAAAGATCTGTCAGTCAGGGCAGGGTATTATTGCTTTGACACATTTACTCCGCTCAACCAGGAGGCATACCTTGCAGCACGATGGGGAGTCAACTGCGTCTTGAGTGCTGCTGATGAGATGCTGGCAGGAACGCGATACGCCTACGTCCTTACCAGGCCGCCTGGGCACCATACCGAGAGATCAGTCTTCGGCGGGTTCTGCTATTTCAACAACTGTGCGATTGCTGCACACTACCTGAGCCGCAGCAGCAGGGTAGCAATACTGGATATTGATTATCATCACGGAAACGGGCAGCAGCAGATCTTCTACAGCCGGAGTGACGTGCTAACCATCTCCATACACGGCCACCCCTCATTTGCATATCCCTATTTCTCCGGATTTGAAGAGGAGAAGGGCGAGGGTGATGGTATCGGTTTCAATCATAACTTTCCTCTTCCGGAGAAGGCGACGCATGAGCAGTATGTAAAAGCGCTGAGTCGTGCACTTAATATCATCAAGAAATACAATCCTGATTATCTGATAGTTGCACTTGGCCTCGACCCGGCGAAGGGAGATCCGACCGGGACATGGAGCTTTACTCACAGTAACTTTACGACTAACGGGGAGATGATTGGAAGCCTGAAACTGCCCACACTTGTAGTTCAGGAGGGGGGATACCGGAACCAGTCGCTCGGCATCAATGCCAGGGCTTTTTTCACCGGCTTCCACAGGGCACATAACAGCAAGAACCCAACGACATGAAGAGATCAAGATTTACAATGGCCGGGATAAAGCGTTACCTGCTGGTTGCAGTAATAATGCTTGTGGCCGTGATACTGCTTGCAAACAAGCTGATAGTCTGGGGCGCTGTATTCATTGCCGCCGGACTGATAGTCCTGGGCATACAACAGCTTATCCAGCTGAATGTGAAGGTCTCAAAGTTCGAGGACAGCATCTCCAGCCTCCGGGAGAAGAACCAGGATCTGGCGAAGATAAACGAGAAGCTGACAGAGGAAAATGCGTTCCTGAAGGATCGGAAATTCCAGATAACACAGATAAAGAGCATCCTTGAGATGAACCTCTTCGAGATAGATACCAGGTTCAAGCGGACGGTCAACAGGAGAGAGATGCTGCATGATCGTGAGATCAGGCATATCGGCAGTCTGGGGGTCTCGCTCAAGGCCAAGTACGGCATCGACCTCAAGGAGCTTAGGTTCAAGTATGTACCTGAAAGTGACGAGCTTATTGTGGCCAATATCCACCCGCGGTTCCTTTCATTCGGCAATCGCAAGCTTGAATGGGAGTTCTTCGAGACGCTGGAGTACAAAAGGCAGTTGCCCCTGACGGTGAAGAGGTGGATGACCAGCGATGACCTGGCTGAGAAGGCTGACAGGCTGAAGGAGGAAATCCGTCTGGAGACAGAGCAGTCGATTGAGAACGGGCCGGAAGAGTTTTCATGGATCATGGAACCCATCAGGGAGAACGTGGAGAATACTATCAGGATAATGTTCAGGGGTATCTGCAACAATATCCGCATAGCAGAGCTGGCTGACAGCAGTTTCGTGCCGCTGGAGGGAATCAGACTGGAAAAACCGGAGAGTCAAGACTCCGGACATTCTTTAAAGGCGCCGGGAGGAATAAATTCCGGGATGAAGAAATACCTGGATGAATAAACACCGGGATGAATAAACACTTGCAAATGCTGAATGACTTATTAACCAAACCCCGGACAGGTCTTAATATAAAGACTGTGGTTTGCAGCCCTCAAGGAGACTTTGCAATGCATTTTGTATAAAACTTTGAATAGATAGTGATTCAATGAAAAAGAGCTTGGTTATTATCCTTTTGGTACAGATCCTGTTTTCAGGATGCAAAAACGACAACAGATCGTCAAATGATTATATTCTGTGGTATGACAGGCCTGCCTCAGAGTGGATCGAGGCGCTGCCCGTGGGCAACGGGCGACTCGGAGGGATGCTGTTCGGTGACCCTTCATTCGGGCGTCTGCAGGTGAATGAGGAATCGCTCTGGGGCGGGGTGAATGTTCCAAACAATAATCCTGGTGCACTGGCTAACCTCCCCGGGATAAGGGAGCTGATACTTGACGGGAAGATACCAGAGGCATACGAACTCTCTGAAAAGTACCTGGCCGGCATACCGGGCACAACATGGTCATACCAGACCGTGGGAGATATCTTCTTCCGGTTTGCTGACACCACCGGGGTAACCGGATACCGGCGTGAACTTGACCTGAAAACAGGAATTGCCGGAGTCAGCTTCGACAGGAACGGAAAGAAGATTGAATATGAAGTTTATGTGCCTGCCGGCGATAATCTTATGGTGATCAGCATGCGTTCACAGGAAGTGGGCGGACTTGACATGGATATCATGCTGACCAGGCCGCAGGATGCCGTAATCACTGTATCGGAGAACAGGATCGACATGGAGGGGCAGATTATTGATCCCGATGATCCGGATAAGGGCCCGGGCGGAGAACACATGAAGTTTTTCGCATCATTGATTGTGATGAGCTGTGACGGGGAGCTTAAGGCAGGCGAAAAGAGTCTTAACTATACCGGGGGAAGTGAGATGACCCTCTTTTTCGATGCACGCACCGATTATAACATTGATCTGCTGAACTTTGACAGAACCATTGATCCCCGGAAGGATTGTGTCGAAGGCATCAGCAAGGCATCGTGGAAACCGCTTACAAAGATACGCAAGGACCACATCAGTGAGCATTCGTCGATGTTCAACAGGGTTCAGCTTGATCTGGGAGGTGATCCGGCCCTTGAAGAGCTGCCAACGGATGAACGTCTCCGGAAGTTTCAGGCGGGCGGAGATGATCCGGGGCTGATAGCCACCTATTTCCAGTATGGACGTTACCTGCTCATGGGGTCATCGCGCCACCCGGCGCAACTCCCTGCAAATCTGCAGGGTATATGGAACAAGGAGATTTCTGCACCATGGAATTCAGATTATCACACCAACATAAACCTTCAGATGAATTACTGGCCGGCGGAGGTTTGCAACCTTACTGAGACCAGCCGTCCGCTTGTGAGGTTCATGGAGGAGCTGACCGTCCCGGGAAGCATAACTGCGCGAGAAACCTACGGTGCCAGGGGATGGACTTTGCATCACACAACCGACGTCTTCGGCAAGACCGCAGTGCTTGACGGGGTTTACTGGGGTATGTTCCCCCTGGGAGGCGCCTGGATGACACTGCCTCTGTGGGAGCACTATGAGTTTACAAATGATACGGCATATCTCCGTGAGCAGGCATATCCCGTCATGAAGGGCGCCGCTGAGTTCATAGTGACGTTCCTGGTGCCTGACAGGCAGGGCAGGCTTGTCACCGTTCCCTCCTACTCTCCCGAGAACAGTTACATCGATCCCGTTTCAGGCAAAGAGTTCAAGCTGACCTATGCACCGTCAATGGACAACCAGATAATCAGGGAGGTTCTCTTAAACTGCCGGAAAGCTGCCACCATTCTTGGCATAGACCGTGAGTGGTCCGATTCGCTGCAGACCATCCTTGACAGAGTTCCTGCAGACAGGGTGGCATCGAACGGCACAATATCCGAGTGGATCGAAGAGTACGAGGAGGCAGAGCCGGGGCACAGGCACATGTCACATCTCTTTGCACTGCATCCCGGAACGCAGATAACGCCGGAGACTCCTGAGCTCTATGCAGCTGCCAGGCGGACCCTCGAGAGGCGGCTTGAAAACGGCGGCGGGCATACCGGATGGAGCAGGGCGTGGATAATCAACTTCTATGCGAGGCTCCTGGATGGCGACGAGGCTTACAAACACCTCAGGCTGCTGCTTGAGAAATCAACGCTCCCGAATCTCTTTGACAACCACCCGCCATTCCAGATCGACGGTAACTTCGGGGGTACTGCAGGAATCGCGGAGATGCTTCTTCAGAGCCACAACGGGGTGGTGCACCTGTTGCCTGCATTGCCGGCAGCATGGCCTGACGGGAAGGTAACAGGACTCAAGGCCAGGGGCAATTTTGAGACAGGTATGGAGTGGCACGGCGGAGTGGCTGAAATAATAACAGTGAAGTCACTGTCAGGCGGTCAGCTGAATCTGTCCTATAACGGAAAGCTTCATTCAATGGTTACCGAAAAAGGGGTTACATACAAGTTCGACAGTAACCTGCAATGGATAAAGTAATTTTCTTCATTGCCCTGAGCCTGCCGGTCATCTTTTTTTCAAAGAAGAGTCTGTTTGAGTTTCACAGTCAAGGGTTTACAAGGTTTTTCAGCTTTGAGTGCATAATTCTCCTTTTTGTTTTCAACTATACGAAGTGGTTCAGTGAGCCTTTTTCTTTGAAGCAGATCATCTCATGGCTTATGCTTCTCGTCTCACTGTGGTTTTTGATTGAGGCGGTTATAAGGTTAAGGCGGGCCAGGAAGCCGGATATTGTGAAGGTCGACGAGAAGCTGTTCAGGTTCGGGCAGACCACTGAGCTGGTCACCTCGGGCATTTACAGGCAGATCCGGCACCCGATGTACTCGTCACTGTTATTTCTGGCGTGGGGTATATGGTTAAAGCAGCCGCTCTGGTATTTAATTCCGGCAGCGCTGCTGGCATCATGGCTGATATGGCTGACTGCCCGTCGCGATGAGAAAGAGAGTCTCTCCTGTTTCGGAGAGAAATACGGTGAGTACATGAAAGGGACGAAAAGGTTTATCCCGTTCATTTTATAAGTCAGCAGCAAGCGCATATGGCTGACGGCCGCATCCGGCAGCGCCCTGGGCAGGTCACTGGCGGGCGGGTGTGCAGGCCGGGCCGCGTCGGCAACATAATCACGGGACGTTCCCCATCGGTCGCCCGGCAAAATCATTGCCGGACATTTTCTGTCGGTCGTCCGGCATCATCATCACCGGACCTCTGGCAACATCATTGCCGGACCTGGGGTGCTGGTATTTTCAGCCTGCCCTGAGCACAGCCGGGCCGGCTACATAATCAACCAGGGGGGTCTGGCAACATAATCACCGGACATCTGCTACATCATTGCCGGACCTCTGGCACCATCATTGCCGGACCTCTGGCACCATCATTGCCGGACCTCTGCCGCTGATTGCCCGGCATTTCCCGGTCAGAGGTTCTTGTCAGGATACATCTCGTTCCAGTGCTGAGGCTGGTTCTTGAGTTTCATGTCAAACCATGACATGATTGTATTATGCCACTCAATACGTTTTTTATAGTCAAGAATCTGATGGTTCTCACCACTGACGAGTACCATCTCCACATCCTTGCCCAGGATTTTGAGGGCTGCATAATACTGCAGGCTCTCACCTGGCGGCACGTTGGTATCTGCCGTTCCATGGAGGAGCAGTATGGAGTTACTGAACTTGTCAGCGTTGAATAACGGGCTGTTATCCACGTATATATCCCGTCTGTTCCAGGGATAGCTGCCTGTTGTGGCGCCCGCGCTGTAAGAATAGCCCCAGTAGCCCTCACCCCAGTAGCTGGTAATATCACTGATGCCGGCATGGGCAATCGCAGTCCGGAAAATATCTGTACGTGTCTGCAGCATCATCGTGGTGAACCCTCCATACGAAGCGCCGATACATCCCACATTGTCAGCATCGGCAGACGGGAATGCTGCCAGGAACTTTTTTGTGCCTTCAATTATATCATCAATTGCCTCACGCCCCCAGCCATTTACGTGCAGGGCTGAGAAATCCTGCCCGAATCCCGTTGCTCCGGAGGGCTGCAGGACATAAACCATATATCCTTCAGCGGCCCATATTTCCTTCGGATAACGGCCCCCGAAAGCTCTGCTGGTCGGTGTAGTCCCGCCATAGAAGTTTACAATGAGAGGGTACATTTTTGACGGGTCATAATTTACCGGGTAGTAAACCCTTCCATAGATGGTTGTACCCCGGGAGTTTTTGAAATTCCATTCTTCAGTCTGGCAGGATATCACATTTTCGAGCCGGCCAGCAGCCGGATCACAGAGTAAGGTTGATTTCCCGGTTGACAGGTCAAGTGTATATAGTCTGTCCGGAATGCTGATGCTTGTTCCGCGAAGCACGGCAATACTGTTGTTTTTCGCATAGTCAACGGAAGTGATGACCTCCACCGGCACATCTATTTTTGTAAAGCTCCGTCTTTTCGGGTCAAGCCTGTAGAGATTCACGTAGTCACGTTCCGTAGCTGTAAGGTATATCTTGCCGTCCGGAGCCCAGTATGCCATCCCTGCCGCAGGGTCAAAATTGCGTGTCAGAGGCTCTGCTTTTCTGCTCTTCAGATCAAAAAGAAAGAGCTGCGTATCATAGCTGTTTGGAATCCTGCCCTCGCTCACCTTCACCCCCAGGCTGCCGAAAGTCTCCGGTCCGCCTGATACCAGCAGTTGTGTTCCGTCAGGCGAGTACTGGCATGAACCGCCGTGCAGTTTGTCGCTCCAGATTGTATCGAGGCGCATCGTGCTTATTTCCAGTTCATAGAGGGTCTGTTTGGAGAAAGGAGGCTCGCTGTAGTCCTGGCGTGAAACGGAGAAGAGAACCCTCCGGCCGTCAGGGCTGATTGCCTGCAGCATTGCTGACCTTGATCCGGCGGTAAGGGGTTGTGACACTTTCGTGCCCGGATTATACATATACAAGTAACTCCGGTTGCGCGTTCCGGGAATACGGTCTTCGTTGTCAAAAACCCGTTTCAGATCACCTGTTTTCTCTGCCTCCTCATTCCGTGAGTAAATAAAATAATCCTCTGCAGGAGACCAGACAATTCTGCCGGCCGATTTCAGTCCGGATGCGGCAACGCTCTCTGTTCCGCTCTTCATGTCATATATGATCACATCGCTCGTCTCATTCCTGTTAACCTGGTAATAGAGGCGGTCGGATTTTGGCATCCAGTCTGCCCGGAGGGCATTGTTTCGCAGGGCGAAAAGGTTCCTTTTCAGCTCCATATCATAAACCTGGAAGGAGCTTTGGATTTTCCCGCTCCCCGCCAAAACCTCATTGGTCTGGATAAGAAGATATTTGCCTGAATTGGAAAGCCTTGCTCCTGATATGCTCACTCCTTCAAGGACATCGTTTATTGTAAGTGTCCGTGTGGGGTTTGTGCTCCATGACAGTACCGCCGAATCATTTGCTGCTGACAGGTCAGCGGCGAACCTGAGCGTTTTTTCCATACTGATGAGCTTCAGGCTCATCTCATGAATTCCTGTTCCCAGTGTCAGATCAATCTTAACAGGCCGGTCTGATGGCTTGCCCTGTGACTTCACCCTTTTACCGTTGAGACTGAGCTCGAAGATGGCATTGGTTGAAATATTGATCGAGGCTTTGGTCCACCGGTCGCTGCTGATAAAACCAGCCATTCTGACCATCTGGTTTTCACTGTTGACTGAAGTGAGCACGCTGTCGCCCGGAATTGTTACAACAGGCCATGATTTAAGGTCTGCATCATCAGTTTGTACATTTTCAAGAAGGGCTGCCGCATCAAAAGTTTTACCGTCAACCGATGGCTGATCAGCAAAGAACGGCATAAACAGCCGGGTTACTCCGGAGATTCTCCAGTCCTGACATACAGTCTTGTTTTGTGCAGTTGTGACTCCTGTAATCAGCAACAGGAATAAAAGGCCCGTGATTTTTTTCATATTATATGTTTTTACTGGTTTTTATGGCTTTGATTCTTCCTCTGCCGCTTTTGTCAACTGCCGAGAGGAATCCGGCAAGCTGCTTGTCCTCCTCTATGGCCGAGGCAGGCACCTGGTCGCCATAGAAGAGATGATCTGCCTTGAAATTCTTCTCTGTTGTAATCACCGGGGAGAAGCTGTTCACCTCATGCATAAATTCAGCATAAAGTATAATCTTCTGATCCGAAGGGTTCTCTGTTGCACTGTCAGGAGAACAGGCCGTGAAACAGGCAAATATCATTGCGGTGAGAAGCGCAAGGATCAGCCTGAAGCAAATTGCATTTCTGGAATTCATTATAGACGGTATTTCAACAAATATAAAAAAAGGGATTTAAAATATTAAGTTCCGTTGTAGTTGTTGATCATTGAGCCATCTGTCAATGCGATTCCGGCAGCTGTCATGAACGCAACCGGGTGACCCGCTGGTCAGATCAGGGTACATTCCCCCGCACATGGCTGCGTCACCGGTTGAGCGCCTGCCGGAGCACACTGGGCAGATCAGGGTACATTCCCCCGCACATGGCTGTGTCACCGGTCAACCGTTTGCCGGCAAGTACTGGCCAGACCAGGGCACGTTCCCTGATGGCAGAGGAGCCATTTTCCCAATTATCCGGCGGGGAGGAAAAGAGTTCTCCCTTATATTTTGTAATTTGCCGCAGCAAACAGGAATACCATGAAAGGATCATATCCAAGCTGGAAAAGCCGTTTTTTACGGAAGAAATCGCCGGAGGCAGGTTAACGGTTGACAATGAAGAGAACAACTTGTGTTCCTGATCATTACAGATGGCCTCTCTTTATTATCGGGGAAGCGCTCATTTTCAGATGCAACATTAAATATATTAACAAGAAATCATAAATATTCAAAAAATGAAACAGTTAACTAACCTGACGGCATTGATTATGCTGTTACTGATTTTACCCGGTTGCGGAGACAGAAAGAGTAAAAGTGCAGAGGCTGCTGACCCCTGGTTATGGCTTGAGGAGGTTGATGCGGAAAAGTCCCTTGACTGGGCCCGTGAACAGAACAGGCTCACGGATGAGGTTCTGACGGTGAGACCGGAATTCACGGAGCTGCGCGACAGGTTCCTCGGGGTGCTGAATGACAAGGAGAGGATTATCTACCCTAACATTACAGGAGAGATGAGCTATAACCTCTGGCAGGACGAGAAGAATGAGAGAGGCCTGTGGAGAAGGATGTCAAAAAAGGATTACCTGGCAGGAAAGGATGTGTGGGAGACGGTTCTCGATCTGGATCTGCTTTCGGCTGAAGAAGGGAAAAAGTGGGTCTTTGGCGGAGCCTCATGGCTCGGGCCGGAAAACCGTTACTGTCTGCTCTGGCTCTCTGACGGTGGCAAGGATGAGAGTTATATCCGCGAGTTTGATGCAGTGGAGAAAAAGTTCGTCGAGGGAGGATTCTCCATTCCTGAAAGCAAAGGCAGTGCAGCCTGGGTTGACAGGGATCAGATACTTGTAGCCACCAATTACGGTCCCGGAACAATGACCTCATCGGGATACCCGGCAATGGCAAAACTGTGGAAGAGAGGTGAGGATCCGGCAAATGCAGTTACCATGCACATTACTGACACCGCCAACATGGGTATTTTTGTCAGCGGAGGCGAGGTTAACGGAAAGCAGTATGTTTTTCTGAGTGACAATATCGGTTTCTATGAGTCGTCGACTTATCTTCTTACCCCTGAGGGGATGAAGGAACTTGACATCCCGAAGGATGTTGAGACAAGGGGGATGTTCAGGGAGGCGATGTTGCTTTACCTGCAGTCTGACTGGACTCTCAACGGCACAACATACAAGAAGGGCACGCTGGTCAGTTTTGATCTCCCTGCGTTCCTTGCAGGGAGTCCTGTGGTAAAAACACTTTACGAGCCCGGAGAGAGGGAGAGTCTTGGAGGTGTGATGTCATCCCGTGATTTCATCGTGATAGCAACGCTGGAAAACGTTCAGGGGAGACTGAGGATAATGCGTCCTGACGGAGAGAGCTGGGTCACAGAGGCTCTCCCGGTACCGGAATTCGGCACTGTCGGCCTTGCAGATGCGGATGACAAGTCAAATGACTTCTTCTTCACCTTCAGCAATCCGGTCACTCCCTCAACCCTCTATTACGGAGACGGGAAGCAGATCAGGCCGATCAGGAAGCAGAAGGAATATTTCAATGCCACAGGTGTGAAGGTTGACCAGTATGAGGTGACATCAAAGGATGGGACGAAGATTCCCTATTTCATTGTCTATCCGGCAGAGATGGCCCTGGACGGCAGCAATCCGACCCTGATCTATGCCTATGGCGGTTTCAACTCGGCTGTCCGTCCGGGTTACAGTTCCATCACCGGTACCGGCTGGATTGAAAAGGGTGGCGTCTATGTCATTGCAAATATACGCGGAGGAGGCGAGTTTGGTCCTGAATGGCACCATTCGGCTCTGAAGGAGAAGAGGCAGAATGCGTATGATGATCTCTTTGCCGTGGCTGAAGATCTCATCTCAAGAAAGGTAACCTCGCCGGAGAGGATGGGATTCTACGGCTGGAGCAACGGCGGATTGCTGGCAGGTGTGGTCATGACACAGAGGCCTGATCTCTGGAATGCAGTTGTCATCGGGGCTCCGCTGCTTGACATGAAGCGGTACAACAAGCTTCTCGCCGGCGCAAGCTGGATGGACGAATACGGCAACCCTGACATTCCCGGGGAGTGGGAGTTCATCAGCAAATACTCGCCCTACCAAAATGTGAAGGAGGATGTGAAATATCCGGAACCCCTGTTCATTACTTCAACCAGGGATGACAGGGTGCATCCGGGCCATGCCCGCAAGATGGCGGCAAAGATGATTGATATGGGACATCCTGTACTTTATCACGAGACCATTGAGGGCGGCCATGGAGCAGCATCAACCAATGCTCAGGAGGCTGAGATGTGGGCACTGATGTACACCTACCTGAATATGAAGCTGGCAAAATAAGGGCCTGAAGGCATATTCTCATTGACTTAAACCGTTGACATGAAAAAGATTCTGGCATTTTCACTGATGCTGCTGACCTGCATCGCAACATGGTCACAGCCCCTGAAGTCTGACGAGATCGACAGGCTTGTCAACCGTACGCTGGAGACCTTCAACGTACCGGGCATTGCCGTGGCAGTAATAAAAGATGACCAGGTAGTCCACATGAAGGGGTACGGTGTAATCTCCATTACCACCGGCAAAAAGACTGACGAAAACACCCTTTTTGCAATTGCATCCAATTCGAAAGCATTCACCTCAGCCGCTCTCGGAATACTGGTTGACGAAGGCAAGATAACCTGGGATACAAAGGTCATTGACATTATACCGGAGTTCAGGCTTTATAATTCCTACGTTACCGAGGATTTCAATATAAAGGACCTGCTGACCCACCGGAGCGGGATGGGTCTTGGTGCAGGTGACCTGATGCTCTGGCCCGATTCATCCACGTTCACCAGGGAGGATATTATCCATAACCTGAGATATCTGAAACAGACCTCATCATTCAGGACAAAATATGATTATGATAACCTGCTTTACATTGTTGCCGGCGAAATTGTCAGGAGGGTCTCCGGCCAGGGATGGGATGAATTTGTGGAGTCAAGGATCATGCAACCGCTTGGAATGACAAGATCTGCAGCCTCGCTCAACAGGGTGAGAGACAGGTCGAATATGATTGATGCGCACGTTCCCGTGGAAGGTGTTCTCCAGGTAGTACCAATGTATGCCAACACTCTTCTTGACCCTGCCGGCGGTATCATGAGCAGCGTGGCTGACATGAGCAAATGGGTGATGATGCAGCTCAACCGTGGAAAATACGGCGACGGCAACAGCAGGCAGATGCTCTCTGAGACGGTGCATCGTGAGATGTGGACGCCGCAGACCATTATGCGGCTCCGCAATCCCGGGCCGTACAGGAGTCATTTTGCCGCCTACGGCCTTGGCTGGAGTCTTACCGATGTGGCAGGATACCTGCAGGCATCACATACCGGAGGACTGGCAGGCATTGTTACCCAGGTTACCCTTATACCGGAGCTGAAGCTGGGAATAATAGTCTTCACTAACCAGCAGGAAGGCTCTGCTTTCACTGCCATAACCAACACCATCAAGGATGGTTATCTGGATGTAAAGGGGAACGACTGGGTAAAAACCCTCAGGGAAAATGTTGACCGGAACCTCAATGAAGCAAAAAGGATAACCGACGAGATATGGGCAAAAATTGAGGCACAGCGCTCAGAGGGTGCTGATCAGGTAAGCAATGCTGTTTATACCGGCACTTATACCGATGCGTGGTTCGGAGACATAATTATATCGGATGAGGGAGGAAAACTGCGTTTCCAGTCGGTCAGGTCACCAAAAATGTGCGGAGAAATGTTCTATTACACAGGCAACACCTTTGTCGTGAAATGGGATGACAGGTCTATGGATGCCGATGCTTGGGCGGTCTTCGCGCTCGATAAGGAGGGCAGGGCTGAAGCATTCACCATGGAGGCAATCTCACCGCTGACTGACTTCAGCTATGACTTCCATGACCTCAGTCCGAAGAGAAAGGAGAAGAGATGAGGAGAGCAGTTTCACTGATCCTGCTCCTGGCACTTGGCTTCGCAGTATCGGGTCAGCCTCTGTCGTCTAAAAAGATTGACAGGCTGAGCGCCAGAGTGATAAAGGAGTTTAATGTCCCGGGGGTGGCCGTGGCTGTGGTAAAGGACGGAGAGGTGATACACATGAAGGGATATGGTGTTCGTTCAATTGCCACCGGTCAGAAAACTGATGAACATACCCTCTTCGCGATAGCATCAAACAGCAAGGCGTTTACTGCTGCCACGCTGGGTATACTCGTTGATGAGGGCAAACTCAGATGGGATACCAGGGTGACTGAGATAATCCCTGAATTCAGGCTTTACAACCCGTATGTAACCGAAGAGTTCATCATAAAGGACCTGCTGTGTCACCGGAGCGGGATGGGTGAAGGCGCTGGTGACCTGATGGGATGGCCTGATTCGGCAATGTTCACCACAGATGAGATAATACATAATCTCAGGTACCTGAAACAGGCATCATCTTTCCGGACCAGATATGACTATGATAACCTGCTCTATATCGTGGCCGGCGAGATTGTGGCGAGGGTCTCGGGACAGAGCTGGGAAGAGTTTACCGAGTCACGTATCATGAAACCTCTCGGGATGAACGAATCTGCTGCTTCCTTCAGGCGGATAAAAGACCTTTCCAATATTATTGATGCCCATGTGACGGTTGACGGCAGGCTGAAGGTGGTTCCCAAACAGGAAGCCAAGAGGCACAACTCGGTGGGAGGCATCTACAGTAATATCAGTGACATGAGTAAGTGGGTCATTCTGCAGCTCAACAGGGGGAGGCACGGCAGCAGTGCCGGAGAGAAGATTTTTTCGGAGGAGATTCACAGGGAGATGTGGAGTCCTCAGACCGTGAAGAGAGTCGGCACAACGGGGCCATACAGGAGCAACTTCGCATTCTATGGTCTGGGATGGAACCTCACCGACATAAACGGATACCTGCAGGTCTATCATACGGGAAGTCATGCCGGCATTGAGACAAGGGTAACTATGCTTCCCGAACTCAACCTGGGGATTATTGTCTTTACCAACCAGCAGGTGCCGGAGGCACATCAGGCAATTACCAATTCAATAATTGACGGCTATCTCGGGATAAGTGGCTATGATCATGTTTCGAGACTCAGGGAGAAGGTGGAACGTGAACAGGCCATGGCAAGGGAGATTACCGATGAGGTCTGGGCAACTGTAGAGAGAAGGAGGATGGAGTCGTCTCAGGAGATCGAGGCTGAGTCATTTGCAGGGACCTACAGTGATGCCTGGTTCGGTGATATTATTATCAGTGCAGAGAATGGGCAGCTGAGGTTCAGGGCTGAAAAGTCACCCCGGATGAGGGGCGGGATGCTGCACTATACAGCCAACACTTTTATCGTGAAGTGGGATGACCGGAGCATGGATGCCGATGCCTTTGCAGTATTCACCCTTGACAGGGAAGGAAAGCCGGTCTCATTCACCATGGAAGCCATCTCCCCTCTCACCGATTTCAGCTTTGACTTTCAGGATCTTTACCTTGTCAGAAGTGAAAAGTGACAAGTTAAAAGTGGGAAGTTAAAAGTTGAAAGTGACAAGTGGAAAGTTAAAAGTAACCAGGGTTCTTATGCAAGCGGTACATAAACGTTATTTTTGCAATCAAATCAGGAAACCGAACTGATGACCTTTATTTATTTGAGTATCTGGATCTCCGCACTGATAGGAGTTATCCTTATTGCATGGATCCGCAGTTTCGATATCTATGAAAAAGAGGCCTTCATAGCCATGCTGTGGGCTTTTATTGCCGGCGGCATCACCTCGGTCATGATTGCCCTCGGAGCCTATGAATTTCTCAGGGCTTTTGGACTTAATGATGAAGTCATAAGCAACGCCCTTGGTTCGCTCCTGGTGATAGGTCCGGTTGAGGAGTTTGCAAAGCTTCTCGGTCTGGTGGTTGTTTATTCACTGATCAGGAAGCAGTTCAATGAGCTGACTGACGGGATCATATATATGTCATGCGTGGCACTGGGTTTTTCCATCATTGAGAACTACTTCTATGCCAATGCTGGTGAAAACAGCCAGTATCTGCTTGTCTACAGGGCTTTCATAAGCACTCCGGCGCATATCTCATTCAGTGTCATCATCGGATACGCATGGTACAGGTACAAGAAGGAGAACAAGCCGTTCAGTACAGTGATAGTTGCACTGCTGATTGCCAGTCTCCTTCACGGAATCTTTGACGCTCTTGCATTCACTCCGGGTTATAACCTCCTGTTGCTTTTATATCTCTGGTTCATAATCATGCAATCGCTCAGGCTGGTTCAGTACACAAATGTCATCTCGCCCTTCAGGCCTCGTTTCGAAGCATTGCTGGAGACTCCCTCAGGTGAGACAGCTCACGGTGTTGAGTGTCCGAACTGCGGTTCATCGGCGCCCAAGGAGCTCTTCATAAACAGTTACTTTACCTCCTGCCGGTGCGACAGCTGTGGTAACCACATAGCATCACGCAATGATATAAGAAGGATTTTCAGGATCTTTGCTCCCGAGTACAAAAGGCTTTTAAGGAAGCTTGTGCCGGTCAGGTTCAGTGACGGCCGGATAGTAATGAGTGTTTATGGCTCTGCCTTCTTTAACAGCAGCGGAAATGCGGGGTTTTTCAGGGTAAGTGATGTTGCCCGAAAGTTGCAGGCCATCAATGACGACCTGCTGGACAGGTTCAGAAAGCGGTCATTCATATCAGCCAACCTGCTGAAGCAGTTTTTTGAATGAAAAATGAGTAATTGAGATATCGGAGATTCAAGATGTACACTCTTTTTTACAACGCACGCTTTTTCACCGGCATAGGGTTGGTTGAGGGGAAAGAACTGCTCATAAGGGATGACCGGATCGAAGGTTTTGCCGATCCGGGTTCAGTGTCGGCAGATGCCCGCCGTATTGATTGTGGTGGCAACCTGGTTGTTTCAGGGCTGATTGACCTTCAGATAGCGGGAGGAGGGGGTTACCTTTTCTCATCGCACCCTACTCCCGGGGCGCTTGATACGATAATCAGATCAATAGTCTCTACCGGCACAACCGGCTTCCTTCTCGCGCTGCCCACCAACAGCAGGGAGGTATACACCGCTGCCTTCCGGACAGTCTCGGGCTGTGCTCATCCGGCGGTGATGGGCCTGCATATGGAGGGGCCGTTCATCAGCAATGCACGGCGCGGGGCGCACGTTCCTGAGCTGATAATGATGCCCACTCCGGAAAATGTAAGCTCACTTCTTGACGAAGCGGGCAGCACCATCCGGATGATGACTGTGGCGCCTGAGATATGCACCCCGGAGGTAATTGCTCTTCTCAGGGAGAGAGGTGTTACCGTTGCCGCCGGACACAGCAACGCCACATTCAGGGAGGCAATGGCAGGCTTTGAGATGGGTATTGAAACCACGACGCATCTGTTCAATGCGATGTCGCCTCTGCATCACCGTGATCCGGGTCTGCCCGGAGCGGCATTCCTCTCCGGAACAGCATGTGCAAGCATCATCGCGGACGGAATTCATGTTGACTATGCCACGGTAAACATTGCCAGAAAGATAATGCGGGAGAGGCTGTTCCTCGTATCCGATGCAGTAGAGGAGAATGACCGCGGGGCATACAGGCATGTGAAAAGATCTGACCGTTACACCCTGCCTGACGGCACTCTTTCGGGAGCGAAGCTGACGATGCTTGATGCAGTAAGGAACAGCATTGACAGGGCAGGAATAGAAAAGTATGAAGCCTTCAGGATGGCTACGCTCTACCCTGCACGGCTGATCAGGGCCAGTGACAGGGGAATGATTGAGCCGGGAGCCAGGGCTGACCTGGTTATTATTGATAATGAGTTGAATCTCAAGGGAGTTTGTTTAAACGGAATAACTGAATTTAAAGAGTGATAAAATGGCATTGCTGGGAATAGATCTTGGAGGAACGAAGCTTGCCCTTGCACTGTTTGACCGTGAGGGCAACATCAGGGCAAGGGAGGTATTACTGCTGGAAAACCGCCAGGGAGACGAGGTGGGCAAGCTGATTACCGTAAATACGGCTCTCAAGGTTGCTGCTGCCGAGGGTGAGGGTGATCCGGTGGAGGCAATAGGCATATCAGTGCCAGGCATCAGCTGGCGCTCGAAGGGTACGGTATGGGCCCCCAATATTCAAGGGTGGGATGACTACCCCCTGCTGAAGGAGGTTACAAATATTGCAGGCCGGATACCTGTTGTTATCGAGAGTGACAGGTCATGCTATATCTCGGGTGAGATGTGGAAAGGCAATGCCCGCGACTGCCGTGATGCGATCTTCCTGGCCGTTGGAACGGGAATAGGTGCAGGTATTGCCGTAAACGGCGAATTGTTGCACGGCGCTGATGATATCGCAGGGGCAATAGGCTGGATGGCACTGTCAAGACCCTTCATGAGCAAGTACGCCATCTGTGGCAACTTTGAGTATTTCGCCTCAGGTGAAGGCATAGCCCGTCAGGCTGCAGACTATCTGAATAAGCATGACAAATACCAGGGAGAGCTGAGAAAAGGTCAAGGTATGAAGGTCACCACGCATGATGTGTTCGCTGCCCGGGAGAAGGGTGATGTGGCAGCCTCGGCGATCATTGACCTGGCCGTGGAATACTGGGGTATGGCCGCAGCAAACCTGGTCAGTCTGTTCAATCCTGAAAAAATAATATTTGGCGGAGGTGTTTTCGGCCCCGCCGTTGCACTTATTCCTGCCATTTACCATGAAGCTGAGAAGTGGGCTCAGCCGATAAGCATACGGCAGGTAAGTTTTGAGCCCTCGGCACTGGGCGATAGCGCCGGTGTTTACGGTGCAGGATATCTTGCCATGAAACAGACAGGTTAACCATCTCCATAACCATGAAACAGACTTATAACAGACGCCTCGTATTCTGGACAGCATGCCTGGGCATGCTTCTTTTCGGTATCGGACTGATCATGCTTGGTTCCGTGCTACCTGACCTGAGGGAGAGACATTCGCTCAATGCGGTGGAGGCCGGCACTCTGCTGTCACTTCTTCCCTTCGGGATTATTTTCGGATCGCTTCTCTTCGGGCCGGTGTGTGACCGGTACGGCTACAGGGCGCTTCTTGCAGTGTCAGCGTTGCTGATGTTTGCCGGATTTGAGGGGCTTGCCTTTACCCGCACCACAGGTATACTGAAACTGTCAGTCTTTCTCTTCGGTCTGGGCGGGGGAGCCATCAACGGAGCCACAAATGCAGTGGTGGCAGACATCAGCACCACAGGCAAGGGTGCGGCGCTGAGCATTCTTGGTGTATTCTTCGGTATCGGGGCATTGGGCATGCCGCTGCTGCTCAGTCTCCTGATGGCCAAATTTGATTTCCAGGTCATTGTGGCCGCCACGGGAGTGCTGGCACTGGCTGCAGCAGTGCTCTTCGCATTTGTAAGGTTCCCTGCAGCCAAACAGGCGGAGGGTATTTCGATGAAGCAGGTTGGCTCCCTCTTCAGGGATGTCACCCTTCTGCTGATAGCATTCTTTCTCTTCTTCCAGAGCAGCTTCGAGGGGCTTATCAACAACTGGACCACCACCTACCTCATGGACAGGGTTGCTGCGCCGCAGGAGGTTGCACTGATGGGGCTTTCGGCCTTTGTGGCCGGTATGACGGTGGCACGGCTGCTGGTAGGGTCTGTGCTGAGGAATTTGCCTGAAAGGCAACTTCTCTATATCTCCCTGGGCGTCACCTTTGCAGCTTTGCTTCTTTTCAGCCTCAGCCGCTCCACGGTGCCGGCAGTGGCCGGCCTCTTCCTGCTCGGCGCCGGACTGGCGGCAGGGTTTCCCACCATGCTGGGAATTGTAGGGAACAGGTATCCCGATCTGTCGGGTACCGCCTTCAGCTTCGTCCTTGTGATAGGGTTAGTTGGCAACATGATTGTTAACTACCTGATGGGGATAGTGACTGAAAATGCCGGTATTAAGCATCTTACCACATTCACATATGCAGAGCTGGCAATCCTGGTGGTCATGGCAACGGCTATCTTTGGCAGACTCAAGATGAATAAATAAATTACCAACAATCAAACAGAACAATTATGCTAGCACTTGAATGGCTGAATAATGCCAGAAATGTAATGAATAACATTGAGGAGACACAACTGGAGAATATCCGCAAGGCTGCAGAGGTGATGGCTGATACCATTGAATGCGGACGTTGGGTTCATACCTTTGGATGCGGCCATGCCACACTGCCCATTGAGGAGATGTATCCGAGGATTGGCGGCTTTGTGGGTTTTCATCCGATGATTGAGATCCCGCTCAGTTTCTTTACCCACATAACCGGAGAGATGGGTGTTCACCAGTTCGTATTCCTAGAGAGAGTTGAGGGTTATGGCGTTGAGATCATGAAGGGATATACCTTCGACAAGCGTGACACCATGTGGCTTTTCTCCCATTCGGGGATCAACAACGTGAACATCGACATTGCCCTGGAATCGAAGAAAAGGGGCATGAAGGTGGTTGTCTTCGGATCTGCCGCTGCCGCGAAGGGAAAGAAGACGAGGCATTCCTCCGGAAAGACCATCTTTGACATAGCCGACATAGTGGTTGACACCTGTGCACCACTTGCCGATGCCTCAGTTAATCTCAGGAATCATCATGACAGGATAGGCCCCGTCTCCACAATGGCTTTTGTCACCTGTGTCTGGATGACAATCACCACGGTTGCGGAGATACTGGTTGACAGGGGAGTTAAACTCTACATACACCCGAGTCATAACGTACCGGGTGACAACACTGCCAGGGAGAGGCTTGATGAGGCCCTGGCAGAGTACAAGCGCAGGATTGCAGGGGTATGACAATTAAACGGCATGAAGCCGATTGGCAAGACTATATGAAAGTTATATCACCATGAAGCCGATTGACAGGACTATATAAGATTATATCACCATGAAGCCGATTGGCAGTACTATATAAAAGTATATCACCATGAAGCCGATTGACAGGACTTTAGGATTCATAAATGGCATTGCCGTCGACAGGGTGCCCTTCCATCCCATCCTGATGCGTTTTGCAGCGCGTCACGCAGGAGTGCGGTACCGGGACTTCTGTCTCAGCCCGGCTCACAAGTGCATGGCCAATATCAGGTGTGCTGAAGATTTCAGGTCTGACTGGGTAAACACCATGTCTGACCCATGGGCAGAAGCTGAAGCCTTCGGGACGGTCCTCTCCTACCCTGATGATGATCTGCCGAAGGTGGAGCGTCATGCGATAGAAGAGATATCTGACATTGACAGGATGGCCGTGCTCCGTCCGGGTGACCACCGGCGGATGCTGGCCCGTGTGGAGGAGATAGAGACATACCGGAGAGAGAGTGCCGGCGCACTGTTCATTTGCGGCTGGGTTGAGGGTCCATTTGCGGCCTGGTGTGACATCAGGGATATCAATATGGCGATGACTGACCTTTACGAGTATCCGGTTGAAGTTCATAAAGCGCTGGATATTATTACTGAAAGCGCCATGGCTTTCATTACCCCGCAGGTCAGGGCCGGGGCTCACTGCATCGGTATCGGTGATTCGGTCTGCTCACTCATCTCCCCGGAGCTGTATGATGAGTTCTGCTTCGAACGGGAGAAGATCCTGGTGGAACACATACATTCACTGGGAGCGCTGGCAAAGATCCACATCTGCGGGAACATATCGGCTATCCTTCCGCGGGTAATCAGTACCGGGGCAGACATAATAGATATCGATCACCGGACAGGACCGGTGACGGAAGTGCTTGGTTTATTGCAGCCGGGACAGGTTTTTTCCGGCAAAAGCGATCCGGTTTCGGTGTTACAGGACGGTGACACGGCATCTATCCGCAGCAGTTGCCGTTCATTCTTTGATGAGGCAGGAGGCCGTGCAATCCTCTCGGCCGGGTGTGAGGTAACGCCCGGTACGCCGGTGGAGAACCTGCGCTTTTTCTCCGGGATGGCCGGGGAGCTTCTCCCATGATTTTACAAGGCGGCTGAGATAATCAGGGAGAGTGAGCGTGCCACCGCACCGGCTCCGTGGGAACAATTGCCGTGATGTGCTGTCAGGGCAACAACTAACCGGCAACAGTTCGCCCTCTGCCCGGCAAGGAACAATTACCGTGATGTGCTGTCAGGCCTTCACTTTTACAGGTAAAAATTGTAGATTTTCTCTGAAAGATAGTATCTTTGAACCTTGATCTAAACTAAATCCAGATGAAACGATCCTATTTCATTTTATGCCTGGCACTGTTGATTACGGCGCCGGCAATTTTCGGACAGAAACCGATCAAGGTGCTTGAGGATAGCATTCAGTTTGGCAACTACCTTTATCCGGGGTTCAATGTTACCATTCCCGAAGCCAGCTATGACAAGGTTCTCAAGGACTGGATAAAGACCCAGGAAAGCGGTACCAAGTCGAAGGTACAGACTGAGAGCGGAGAGATGACCATTTTCGGGGCCAATATCAAGGAGATCTCCCCTGCCCCGGTCAATATCTACAGCAGGATAATGAATGAGGATACCCTCAGCAGGATGCTGGTATGTATAGAGCTCAAGAAGGACCAGTATGTGGGATCTGCCTCAGGTGACCTTCAGGTGACTTCAGCAAAGACTTACCTTAAAGAGTTCGCGAAGAAGCAGTACATGGACTTCATAAAGGAGGAGCTTGCCGCCGAGGAGAAGATACTGAGAGATCTCAAAAAGGACCTTGGAAGCCTGGAGAGCAGCAAGGCCCGTAGCCAAAGGAAGGCCAGAAGCAACAGGAACACCGTGAACGCCGAACAGGAGAAGCTGCTTGTCAAACATAATGAACTGAGCCTTCTGTCAAATGAGATCATAAACAAGAACAACGAGGTGATGGAAATGCCGGTAGGTCCCGGCAGGGATGCCATGGCCGCCCAGGTGAAGGAACTCGAGAAAAGGCGCAAGAAGCTCCAGAATGAGATCAACAAGGGTGAAAACCGTATCAGGAAGGCTAAATCAGCCATTGATCAGGCTGACAGGGCTATCCCCAGGAATGAAGATGAACAGGCTGTAATGAAATCAAGGATTGATGCACAGCAGGCTGTTGTTCAGACCTTCATTGACAAGCTGAACAATGTCAAAGTCTACTGATCCTTACGGACAGTATTAGTTTATAACCAGTATAACCAGCGGGCACTTGAAACCCACTGATTGTTAACTGGTTTTTTTAAGCTCTTTGACATTAGTGTAATCGCATCCTGTAAGCATCTCTGTGACAGGCACTCCATACACAAAGAGATGCCTGGCATGCGATTATTCCATCATAGTATTTTCTAATACCCATTAATGAACCAAAATATTAAATCAATTATGGAAAACCAGGAGAAAAAGGAAACCTACCACCAGAAGATTCAGGAACAGCTGGACGAATGGAGGGCAGATATTGACAGACTGAAAGAAAAGGCAAAGAATGCCAAAGCCGAATCAAAGCTCAAATACCAGGAAAACATTGACAAGCTTGAGCTCAAGATGAACGAAGGGAAGTCGAAACTGAAAGACCTCAAGGAATCAAGTGCTGAGGCATGGGATGCCCTGAAGGATGGAGCTGATTCAATATGGGATACCATGAAGGCAACCTTTGCCGAAGTCAGGGAGAAGCTGACGGACAAGGACGACAACGACGACGATAAGAAAGCGTGAGGAGTGCGTCCTGACCCGGCCGTCAGCAGCAGACAGTAGTGAGCCTACGATCAATTTGTTGTTTATCAGCATGTTGTGGTATTGTATGGTTACTAATTGCAGACTACCGGGATCAGATAGTTTTGTACTGATAAACATAAACCCCCATATGATTTAACAATCGCAAAAAAGATGAAAAGATTTTTAACAATAGCAATTATTGTACTGCTGCTTGTTGCTGCCGGTATCTTCTGGTGGCGTCATTACTTTGTATTCGGAGAGGGGGTTAAGGCCGGAGACCTGAACTTCCTTGTAAGGAAAGGCTATATTTTCAAGACCTGGGAAGGCAAGCTGATACAGACAGGTTTCAGGACACCGACTCCCGGAGCCATGCAGAGCAATGAGTTCGAGTTCAGCATTACGAATGACAGTCTGGCCACGATACTTGAAAGAGCCAGCGGCAAATTCGTCGAGCTCCGTTACAAGGAGTACATCGCACCGCTTCCATGGAGGGGGATGAGCAAATATGTGATTATAGAGATCCTTGACATAAGGGATTCGGAACATGAGCATCAGACGCTCATACCCTACCAGGCAATCTGAAACGAACAAAAGAGAAAAACTTATGACCAGAACAAGAATTGCAGCACTGGTTGTATCGCTTATTATGCTGACCGGATGTGCTGAATTGCTGAACACGCTGAAGACGGTTTCAGCGGTGAAACAGCTTACGGAAGCAGATATCATAGCGGGGCTCAGGGAAGCTCTCAGCGTGGGAGCGCGCAATGCAGGCGGGCGACTGGCATTGCAGGACGGATACTGGGGAGATCCGGAAGTCAGGATACCACTGCCTGAAGAGGCGAAGGCAATAGTTGAGAATATTGGAAAAATACCCGGGGGACAGCAGTTGATTGACAATGTGCTGCTGAGCATCAACAGGGCTGCTGAGGATGCTGCCCGCGATGTTGCTCCCATCTTTGTGAATTCGGTGATGCAGATGACCATTACTGACGGGTACAATATCCTCCACGGCGCTGACAATGCTGCCACCGTTTATCTGAAAAACACAACATGGAATGGGCTTTATGATCTCTACAAGCCTAAGATCAGCGCATCAACCGGCAAGGAGATTGTGGCAGGTGTCTCAGCACAGGATTCATGGAACACCCTTACGGATAAGTGGAATCAGGTGGCCAACAGTGTGGCAGGAAGGCTGGCCGGATTCAAACCGGTGAATACCGATCTTGACGATTTCCTGACACGTAAAGCACTCGAGGGGGTCTTCCTCAAGCTTGAAGGTGAGGAACTGAAGATCAGAAAAGAGGTTTCGGCCAGGGTCACTCCCATACTCAGGGAAGTATTCGGGACGCTGGACCAGCAATAAGGCACCTCCGGACTGTTTGAAGCGGGCTCAACAAGTTTATGCCTCTGTTGTTATATTTGCACACAAAATCTGATATTAATGAAGAAAATAACTTTTTTACTTTTACTTGCACTGCTACTTGCAGGAATAAACCCGGCGGCATTTGGCCAGGATGCCGACACCATCCAGGGATGGCAGAAGAGCGGAGTATTCTCCCTTAACGTGTCACAGGCAACGTTTACCAACTGGGCTGCCGGAGGCCAGAACTCAGTGGCGCTGAACGGACTGGTTAATCTTGGAGCAAACTTCAGGATGGGCAAGTCGGCATGGGACAATGCCCTTATCATCGGTTACGGAAAGATGATTCAGAAAGGGAATGACCTCGGGTGGGTCAAGACTGATGACCGTATCGACTTTCAGTCGAAGTACGGTCGGAAGGCAACTGACAAGTGGTTCTATTCGGGTCTGATGAGTTTCAAAACGCAGATGGACAACGGATACAATTACCCGGATACGGATAACAAGATATCGGGTCTGCTCTCGCCGGCCTACCTGCTGTTCTCACTGGGTATGGACTACAAGCCCAATCCGGCTTTCTCGATGTTTCTCTCACCGCTGACATCAAAGAATACCATTGTCATGGATGATGATCTTTCCACGGCGGGTGCTTTCGGAGTGGAACCCGGAAAGAATTTCAGAGCGGAGCTCGGTGCATATGCAAACATAGCCTACAAGAATGACGAGGTTTTTAAGAACGTCAGTTTCATGACAAAGCTTGACCTCTTTACAAACTTTCTGAAGAACCCGCAGAATATTGACATCAGCTGGGAAGCGCTGCTGGTTCTCAAGGTCAATGAATACATCTCTGCAACTGTCAACACTCTCCTGCTCTACGATGATGACATACTCATCAAGATTGACGAGGATGGTGCAGGCAACCCTGTACTGGGCAAGCGCGCACAGTTCAAGGAGGTCATCGGCGTTGGTTTTACCTACAAGTTCATTAAATAGAAGACACCTTAATAGTAACAGGCCGGTAAGTTTTTGCTAAATTGTTAATCACAAAGCAGTATGAAAAACATAGTACTTTTTGCAATTATGACACTAATTACGGGAATTCTGTCAGGTCAGCCTGTGCAGGACATCAAGCTGAATGCCCCTGACATGGAGAGAGGGCTGACAATCATGAAGGCATTTGAAAACAGGGCTTCGGCCACCTCCTTTAGTTCCAGGGAGCTCTCCCTGCAGGATCTCTCTGACCTGCTCTGGGCATCAAACGGCATTAACAGGCCGGAAAGCGGCAAGCGCACTGCTCCCACTGCGGTCAATGCACAGGATATTGACATTTATGTGCTGCTCAGGTCGGGAGCTTACCTGTATGATCATAAGACTCATACTCTTAAGGGAATAGCTGCCGGTGACAACAGGACGCTGGTTTCAGACAGGCAGACCGCTTTTGCTGATGCACCGGTTATGATTGTGCTGGTCTCTGACATATCGCGCTTCACGGTTGGTGATGATGCCCGCAAGCTGAGCTGGGGTGCAATGGATGCAGGGATAGTATCACAGAATGTAGCTCTCTTCTGTGCCGGGGCAGGACTGGTTACCCGTCCGCGTGCATCGATGGACTTTGAGGGGCTGAAGAAGCTGCTCCAGCTGAACAGCACCCGGCATCTGATGCTCAACAATCCTGTCGGTTATCCCAACGAGTAGTGGTTCTCTGGCATATTTAAGCTGACAGATCATCTCTCCCCCTGCGCGGATATTTGATTGACAACGCTGACAGCCATCTGAATAAAAACGGGTATTGTGTCACCTGGCCGGGTGATGCATGAGACTGGTTATCCGGAACAGTATAGTTTACTATATTCACAGATTCAAAGTAAAAAACAGGATTATGGGACTCAAGAACCGGCTTATCATAATGAACTTCCTCCAGTTCTTCATCTGGGGGTCATGGCTTCTGACCATAGGGGCATACTGGTTTCAGAATAAAAACTGGTCAGGAACTGATTTCGGGGCCATCTTTTCAACAATGGGTCTGGCCTCCCTTTTCATGCCGGCAATTGCGGGTATTATAGCTGACAGGTGGATCAACGCGGAGAAGCTGTATGGAATTTTTCACATTGCAGGGGCAATTCTTCTCTCACTGATACCTGCTGTAAACGATCCTGATACCTTCTTCTGGCTGCTGCTTCTCACCATGATGTTTTACATGCCGACACTGGCCCTGGCCATTACTGTGGCATACAGCTCGATGAAGAACAGCGGGATGGATATCATAAAGCATTATCCGCCCGTGAGGGTCTGGGGCACCATCGGTTTCATTGTGGCGCTTTGGGTGGTGAGTCTGCTGGGATTTGAAACCTCACCCATGCAGTTTTACATAGCTGCTGTCGCTTCGCTTGCACTTGGGCTTTACGCCTTCACCCTTCCCAAGTGTCCTCCGTTGGCAAAAGGCAGTAAGAAGAAGCTTTATGAGGAGCTTGGACTCAATGCATTCAAGCTTTTCAAAAGCACCAAGATGGCTCTCTTCTTCATATTCGCCATGTTGCTGGGTGCTGCGCTGCAGCTTACCAACGCGTACGGAGACACATTCCTGCATGATTTTGCAAAGGTACCTGCCTACAAGGATCTTATTGCAGTGAAATACCCTGCCATAATTATGTCTGTGTCACAGATATCGGAGACCCTTTTTATACTGACCATTCCATTTTTCCTGAAGCGGTTCGGGATAAAGAAGGTCATGCTGATGAGCATGGTGGCATGGGTGCTCCGTTTCGGGCTGTTCGGCCTTGGCAATCCGGCAGAAGGGCTCTGGATGATAATTCTCTCGTGCATCATTTACGGGATGGCATTTGATTTCTTCAACATTTCCGGTTCGCTCTTCGTGGAAACCCAGAGCACTCCTGACATCCGTGCAAGCGCGCAGGGACTCTTCATGATGATGACCAACGGCTTCGGGGCATTCCTTGGCAGCCGCATAAGCGGAATTGTGATTGACAAATACTTCATCCTGGAGAGCGGAGCATTTGACTGGAAGGGAATATGGTTTGCATTTGCGGGATATGCGCTGGTGATTGCAATACTGTTCGCCATATTCTTCAAGCACAAACATGTGCCGGAGGAGACAGTTTCAGTAAGCCACTGATTTTTTGCCCCGTGTGGGGCAGGCGCAGGCATGGAGAGGCTCCGGGCCGGTGTGGTTACCCGGGCAGGCGCAGACACGGCTGCCGGACAGCTGACCAGGGCATGGAGAGGCTACGGGCCGGTGTGGTTACCCGAGCAGGATCAGGCTGATTCCGATTATTATCATCCCGCTTACCAGGCCATAGATTGCGACATGGTGTTTGCCATACTTGTGGGCAGCCGGGAGGAGTTCATCAAAGGAGATATAGACCATTATACCGGCAACCATTGCAAATACATAGCCGAGGCTTATGCTGGTATTGAAGAGCCTCAGAATGAAATATCCTACCAGTGCGCCAATCGGCTCCGAGAATCCTGACAGTACTGACCATGCAAGCGCCTTCCTTTTTGAGCCGGTGGCATAATAGACAGGCACCGACACGGCGATACCCTCCGGAATATTATGAATAGCCACAGCCACTGCAATGCTGATACCTACAGCCACATCAGACATGGCTGACATGAATGTGGCAATCCCTTCGGGGAAGTTATGGATACCAATGGCAATGGCAGTAAATGTTCCTATGCGCATCAGTTTCCGGTCTCCAATGCAGTGGCCTCCGCGGTTCCGGTTCTTTCTCCTTTCGCATTCAGGTTTATCCGGGTTGAGGGATTCGGGATGCATCTGTTCTACCCTCTTCAGTTCATGGGGGTTACCCTCTGATGGAAGAATCTTGTCAATGGCGGCAGAGAGGCCAATGCCTGCCACAAAAGAGATAAATGTCAGCCAGGCTGCAGTATTGGCTTCATAATTCAGCCTCATGATGTCACCAGCTTCGGTAAGTATCTCAGTGAATGAGATGAAGATCATAACTCCGGCTGAGAATCCAAGCGAAAAAGCAAGAAATGTGGTATTGGTACGTCTGGCGGTGAAAGCTATCACACCGCCTATCCCGGTTGCAAGGCCAGCAAAGAGAGTGATTCCAAATGCAAAGAGTAGCCGGGAACTATCCATCAGGAGACGTTATTTAGAATGAGTTTAAATTGCAAAAGTAAAAGAATAACAGGAAAAACAACATGAGGAGTATTTCTACTGAAAAAAAACCTTATTTTGATATTGCATTAAGTCATGAATCTCCAGGATTACCATAGGATACTTGGCATTAAGCAGAATGCCACTGATGATGAGATAAAGAAGGCATACCGGAGAAAGGCAATGGAGTACCATCCTGACCGGAACAGTTCGCCTGATTCCCAGGAGATGTTCATCCGCGTTACCGAGGCCTATGAGTATCTGATGTCTCATCCCTACCGGCGGAATATCACTGAGGAAGAGATAATGCGCAATTACCAGGCATGGATTGATTACCGGAGGGAGGAAGCGCGCAGGCGTGCAGAGGCTTATGCAAAAGCCTCATACTCGGAATTCCGGAAAAGCCCGGTTTACAGGAGTACGACAGTCATTGACGGCACCATTGTCTTCCTGGGACTCATTCTGGCAACAATGGTCATAGTCACAACGGTCTACGGGTACATTTATCGTATGAGAATTGCCGATACGCCAAAGGAGGAACCGTCAATGACGCTTGCTGCCATATCACTGATCATAGGCTTTTCATATTTGATCATTTCCATATTTTACCTGAGTGCATGGATTGCCCGGCAAAAGAAAAAGAGGAGAAAAACTGAAGATGGAGCGCAGAAGAAAAATAATTAATCCGTTTGATGCTGACCAGAACACCTGTTTCGGATGCGGTCCGAAAAACCAAATAGGGCTGAAACTGTTGTTTGAGGAGGGTGATGAGAAGGTATATGCCTCATGGATGCCGGACAGGCAGTACCAGGGTTATATCAATGTGCTGCACGGAGGCATCATTGCCACCCTTCTCGATGAGGTCAGCGCATGGTGTGTCTATCTCAAGGCCTGTACAGCCGGCGTTACCTCTTCAATGACGGTCAGGTATCTCAAACCGGTACATATCAGCAAAGGACCTGTAACCGTTGAGGCTATGATAACGAAGAGGGAAGAAAAGAGCGCGTTGATCTCAGCAGCGCTTCACGACGGTGAAGGGAAGCTCTGTGCTGAGGCTGAGCTCGACTATTTCATTTATCCTGAGAAGGTTGCCCGTGCCCGGTACCATTACCCTGGCAGGGAGGCGTTCAAGTATCAATCCGAGCCGCCGGAATCACCGAATGGTCAGTGAATTCTGCCTTGAGGTACTTGTAGTATCCTGTAATACCGATCATTGCGGCGTTATCCGTAGTATACCTGAGTTCGGGGAGGAAAAGATTCCAGCCTCTTTTTTCAGCTTCACGCGTCGCAGCACGTCTCAGGCCACTGTTGGCAGAGACCCCTCCTGCAATTCCGATCTCCCTGATGCCGGTCTCTCTGGAAGCCCTCACCAGCTTCCCAATGATTATCTCAATGATGGTCCTCTGCAGTGAGGCAGCAAGGTCATTGAGATTCTTCCCGATGAATCCGGGGTCCTCAGCCACCCTGTCGCGCAGGAAATAGAGAAAGCTTGTCTTCAGTCCGGAGAAACTGAAATTCAGTCCCTGTATCCGCGGTTTTGCGAAACGGAATGCGTCAGGGTTGCCGTCTGTTGCAAGCCGGTCGATCTCCGGTCCGCCCGGGTAAGGGAGTCCCATCACCTTGGCGCACTTGTCAAATGCCTCGCCTGCTGCATCATCTATGGTATTGCCTATGATTTCCATTTCCAGATGATCACGCAAGACGATCAGTTGTGTATGGCCGCCTGACACCAGCAGGCACAGGAAGGGGAATTGCGGGACACGGTTTTCCCTTCCGTGTTCCATGGCGAAGTGCGACATGACATGTGCCTGGAGGTGATTTACAGCAATGAGGGGGATGTTTCGCGCCAGCGCAAAACCTTTGGCAAATGATGTTCCGACCAGGAGTGAACCGAGCAATCCCGGTCCCTGTGTGAAGGCCACTGCGCTTACCTCGTCAGCTCTTTTCCCGGCCCTGGCAAGTGCCTGATCTGCCACAGGGACTATGTTTACCTGGTGGGCTCTTGAGGCAAGTTCGGGCACCACACCCCCATAAGCCTTATGAACATCCTGGTTTGCGATCAGGTTTGAAAGTACGAATCCGTCGCAGATCACTGCGGCAGAGGTGTCATCGCAGGATGATTCTATCGCGAGGATCGTAATTTGTGGTGTCATTTTTGTATCACTCTTTTTTATAACTTCGCCAGCGGCGGGAATCTCTTCGTGAATGGCCAAAATTATTAAAAAAATCATCAGGGGCCTTCTCATCATAACAGCAGTGCTGGTTGTGGTGCCGCTGATTCTCTTTCTGCTGCTTCAGACGCCGCTGATCCAGACCTGGACGGTAAACAGAGTGACAAAGGCGGTCTCCAGGGAAACGGGAGCTGAGATCATGATAGGCAGGGTTTCATACTCACTGTGGCATGAGATTGTTCTTGATGATGTACTGTTGAAGGACCTGAACGGTGATACCATCATTGCTGCCCGCAAGGTTGATATGAGGCTGCGTGAGATCAGACCATCACAAAAGATTTACAAATTCAGAACCATTGACCTTCACGAGCCCGATTTCAGGATGATCAGGGACACTGCCGGGGTCATGAATCTGACTGCCTATCTCCAGTCACTGAAGAGTGACCGGGAGCGTGACAGCACAAGGAACATTGAGATACATTTTGCTGATATTGACCTGCTGAACGGATCCTTTACACTGTCAGACATGTCTGACACCGTCGGGGTTATACCGGGTGGCGTCAACTACAGGAACATGTATATCAGGCATATCACCGGAAAAGTCAATGATCTCAGGGTAATACCCGACTCTGTAAGCATGGTGATAAGGGGGCTGGCGTTTCAAGAAGACGGCGGATTTATCAGCAGGAGTCTTGATATGAATATGGCGGTGGCTGAGAGCGACCTCTACTTCAGGGATTTTGACCTGCTCACCGACTCAAGCGCCATTTCTGCTGAAAAGATCCTGATTATGCCCCGTGAAAAAGATTCATGGAAGGATTTCATCAATGATGTAAGGCTTGACTTCCTGTTTGATAATTCCATCGTAAATACCTCTGACATCTCATATTTTGTCAGGCCCCTTAACGGGGTCAGTGAGAAGGTCAGTTTCTCAGGCAGGGTGACCGGCACCGTTGCAGAGATGAAAGGGAAGAATATCAGGATTGACTATGAGAGCTCCACCAGGCTGCGGTTCGATTTTGACATTTCCGGACTTCCTGAGATAAACGACAGTTATCTGTACATCAGTTTCACCGACATGAAAACCCGTGCTGCAGATATCGAACGGTTCACCCTTCCGGGCAGGAAGCCGTTCAGGCTGCCAGCAGTTGCTCATGACATAGGGCTGGTCACCTACAAGGGAAGCTTTACAGGATTCACCACTGACTTTGTCTCTTTCGGCAGATTCACCACTGAAAGGGGTACGTTTGACACAGACCTCTCGCTTAAGCCTGACGGGCGAAACGCCTTCGGATTCAGGGGTTCTCTCAGAACCAGTGCTGTTGATCTCGGGTACATGACAAAAAAGAGTGAGATGTTCGGCGGGCTGTGGATGCATGCAGAGGTTGACGGAACAATGAAGTCATTCCGCCATCTCTCGGCAAACATCAACGGGGTGATAGACAGTGTAGAGATAAACAAATACCTATACAGGAACATCACTGTATCAGGGACCTATGCAAACAAGATCTGGGATGGCAGTGTTGAGGTGAATGAGCCAAATATCAGGATGAGCCTTCTCGGCAGGTTTGATCTTGAAAAGAGCAAGCCGGAGTTTGATTTCACCATGAACCTTGCCAGTGCAGACCTGCACACTCTGAACCTTGTGACGAAAGATTCCATCTTCAGGGCCACGGCGCTTCTCACTGCCAATTTCAGGGGCAACTCAATGGAAAACCTGGAAGGAGACCTGAGGCTTATCAACTCGACTCTTGAGAACTCAAACGGGAAGCTCAACATATATGATTTCCTTGTCAGTTCCGAAATCGTCGGCGGTGTGCCTTTCCTGAAGCTCAGGTCAGATTTTGCCGATGCTGATGTGAGGGGAAAATACTCCGTTGATGCCATAAAAAGGAGCGTCGCAGAGATCAAGGCAGACCTTTTCCCTTCGAGGTTCAGTAAACCTGTAGCCAGAAAGGGTGAGTCAACATCCGAGGCGATGTTCTCCCTGGATACCAGGATCAAGAGGATTGACAGACTGAATGAGTTTTTCGGGACTGGCCTCAGTATCTCGGAAGGAACGCTTATCACTGGTCACTTCTGGTCAGACCGTCCGGAGGTCATTGCCGGGATTGAGGCAGATGCGGTAACATACCTGGGTGTACGAATGGGCCGTCTGAACATGACAGGTTCGTTACAAAATGGCAGCATGAAGCTGGACCTGGCAGCAGATACAGTGACGCTGCCTGACAATTCGGAGCTGGGAAATTTCGCCCTGGGTGCCATAAGCAGCAATGACACAATTGACCTGGGCATGAACTGGGATAATCATGACAACGGGCGTACCCTGGGAGAGATCAGAGTCAGGGGATTCTTCGGTCACAGTGCCGGCAACCTGCCATCACTGACGGTTGCCGTGCTTCCTGCCAGTCTGACTGTCAACAGCTCACAGTGGAATATCACTCCTGCCAGGATCGTAATTGATTCTGTCAGCGCCTATTTCGACAATATACTTGTAAGCAGCAGGACAAAATATTTCAGTCTGGGAGGCAGGCTCTCGAAAGACCCCGATGAGAAGCTGACCCTGACGTTCGAGGGACTTAACATGTCATATCTGAACAACCTCCTCCAGGGGAAGCAGGACACAAAGAAACCTGCCCAGATGAAGTTTGAAGGGACTATGAGCGGCAATCTCACCCTGTCAGATGTTTACAATAATCTACTTTTTGAAAGCAGCATAAATATCACTGACTTCAGGCTGAACGACAACAACTATGGCCTTATGACCATTATCAGCGAATGGGATCCGGGAAGAAAGGTGGCGGTAATCAATATGGGCAATGACTTTGCCGGGAAGAAGCTCATTGATGTCAGCGGAACCTATTCGCCCACGGCACGTGTAATTGACATTTCTGCTTCGGCATCTGATCTGCCGCTTGATGTTCTCAATCCGTTTCTCAGCTCTTTTGCTTCGGATATCAGGGGTTTCGGAACGGGAACCATCAGGCTGAAGGGAAAGTTGCGGCAACTGGAGATGACCGGAGCAGTAATGGCGCATGATGCCTCAATGAAGATTGATTTTCTTCAGACCCGATACAGTTTCTCTGACAGCGTAAGGTTTTCGCCTGCAGGCATCATCCTGAGGAATATCAATATTTATGATACACAGAAAAATCAGGGCATGATCAACGGTATGATCACGCACCGTGCATTCAGGAATTTTGGTGTGAGCCTTGACATAAATATGGACAAAATGCTGGTTCTCAACACCAGGCCAAAGGACAATGACAGTTTTTACGGCACCGCATATGCTTCAGGTTATGCAGGGATAAGGGGTAATGATGAGAAGCTGGTTTTCAATATCTCGGCCCGGACGGCTCCGGACACTGAATTCTTTGTGCCGCTGAACTCATCGGCCAAAGTAAGTGACTATCCCTTCATTGAGTTTTTGAAACCTGCCGGGGAGACCGGTAAGCAGGAGCAGGCTGACAGGCATGGCAGTTTTGTGAGGCAGGAAGAGGGAAGCAAGATCGAGCTGAACTTCGACCTTGACGTATCGCCTGAAGCCGAGGTGCAGCTTATCCTTGACGAAACATCCGGAGGTGTCATCAGGGGAAAAGGTGAAGGCAAGCTGAACATCTCACTGAACTCAAGGGGTGACATACGTATGGCCGGAGACTATGTGATAAGTGAAGGAGATTACCTCTTCACTCTTGGAAATATACTCAACAAGAGGTTTGCAGTGGAAAAGGGAGGGACAGTCTCGTGGAACGGGGCCATTGAAGATGCCAGCCTGGATATCAGGGCCCTGTACAAGACCAAGGCATCACTCTCGGAGATATTCGGGGAGGAGGAATTCACCGAGCTTAAGGCCAAGATGCCGGTCGAATGCGTTCTCAGTCTCTCGGGAAGGCTCCTGAATCCGGGAATCAGCTTTGACATCAGTCTACCTACCGCTGACGAGCGCACCCGTGAGCTGCTGAGACTGGCCATTGACACAGAGGAGGAGCTCAGGCGCCAGTTTCTTTACCTGCTGGTAATGAACAGCTTTTGCCCTGATCCTTCACTTTACAATTCAGGCGCTGCCACAGGCACACCGTTGGCTCAGGGGGGATATGCCGCATCACCAATTGCAGGTGGCGTCACAACCACTACCGAGATGCTTTCCAACCAGGTCAGCAACTGGCTGTCACAGATAAGCAATGATTTTGACATAGGCTTCAGCTACAGACCCGGGAGCGAGCTCACCGACCAGGAGGTGGAGCTGGCTCTCTCAACGCAGTTGCTGAATGACAAGGTTACCGTCAACGGGAACGTAGACGTGCGGGGAAACCAGTCAAACACCTACACCAAGAATATTACCGGCGAGTTCACGGTGGAGGTCAGACTTACCGATATGCTCAGGTTCAAGGTATTCAATCGTTCGAATCACAACCTCTATTACCAGGTTCATCCTTACACCCAGGGGGTGGGACTTTTTTTCAGACGCGATTTCAGCACGCTGAAAGACCTTTTCATCAGACCGGATGAGAAGAAGAAAAAGGTCAATGGTGACGGGGAGTCAGGGAAGGATTAATATTTCAACAATGAACCCGTTTTATCAACAACAGGATACTTACAGGGGATGAACTCCGTTTTTTACTATATTCGCGCGATGATACGCCAAAGCAAGTCAAACTGTTAACATCTTAAACCAAGAAAAATGATATCAGCAGCTATTTTATTACAGGGAACACCAGTCACTGAAGCCACTGAAGTCACAAAAGAGGCAACAATGTCACTGGCTGATCTTTACCTGGCAGGAGGATGGGTGATGTATCTCATCACACTGCTCTCCTTTGTTGCACTTTACATTTTTATTGAGAGGTATCTGGTGATCAAGAAGGCATCAAAGAGTGATGCCAACTTCATGAACCGCATAAAGGACTACATGTATGAAGGCAAGGTTGATGCGGCGTTGCAGCTCTGCAGGAGGACCGACTCACCGCAGGCCCGGATGGTTGAGAAGGGGATCACCCGTCTCGGCAGGCCTCTGGCCGATGTGACGGTTGCCATAGAGAATGTGGGCAGGCTGGAGGTTCACAAGCTTGAGAAGAGGTTCCCGACACTGGCAACAATTGCCGGAGCCGCTCCCCTGATGGGATTCTTTGGAACGGTGATAGGTATGGTGCAGGCATTCTATGAAATGTCACTGGCAGGAAGCAGCCTTGACATAAGCACCCTCAGCGGAGGTATCTATACCGCGCTAATTACCACGGTGGGGGGTCTGATACTTGGGATTCTCGCTTATTTCGGGTACAACCAGCTGGTTGTCAAGGTTGAAAATGTAGTGTTCCAGCTTGAAACAACCTCAACTGAGTTCCTCGATATCCTCAATGAACCTGTAAAAGAGTAACTGATGGCAATTACGAACAAGAATAAAGTCAGTATTCAGTTCAGCAATGCAGGCATGTCTGATATCGTGTTCCTGCTTCTGCTGTTCTTCATGCTGACCTCTACCCTGGTTCACCCGACAGCCCTGAAGCTGCTGTTGCCCAAGGGTACGACCCAGTCCTCAGCCCGTCCGATGACCACAGTATCAATTACAAAGGATCTTCAGTATTACATTGAAGATCAGCCCATCGATCTTGAATTCCTGGAGTCTGCATTGAGGTCGAGGGTTCAGGACAGTCCCGAGATATACATTTCGGTGCATGCTGACAGGAGTGTTCCTATAGAGTATGTAGTCAACGTGATGAACATAGCCGCAAAAAACCAGTTCAAGCTAATTCTTGCCACTACTCCGAAATAATACAAGTGAGCCTCTTACAAAGGAGAGGAAGCAGGGTTTGATCTTCAGCGCCCTGACTCACCTTCTTCTTGCCATTCTCATCATTTTCGTCACATTCCGGGTGAGGGTACCTGATCCGGTTGAGGAGGGTCTTCTTGTCAACTTTGGATTTGATGAGACAGGTGAAGGATTGTTTGAACCGGCACCGGAGCCTGTATCTCCTCCCCCTCCGCCTGAATCTGCAGGGGAGCAGGGAGGTGAGGAAGCGCTTTTGACACAGGATTTCGAGGAGGCTGTGGAAGTAGAAAAAAAAGAGCCCGGTCCTGAGGAGATCAAACGGCTGGCTGAGGCGCGTGAGGCAGAGATAAAAAGGCAACTGGAGGCTGAGGCCAGGGCTGAGGCTGAGCGGAAGCGCCTGGAACAGGAGGAGGCCGAGAGACGGAAGCGGGAGGAGGAGCAGCGCCGCATTGACCAGCAGAATGCCAGGGCCAGGGGCGCCTTCAGCAATGCAGGCAATGTGGGTACCTCAGGCCAGAGCCAGGGTGTGGCAGGCGGGCGGGGCAACCAGGGAGTTGAGTCAGGTACTCCTGATGCACCAAATTACGGGCCGGGAGGCGGGCAGGGTACAGACGGCATATCTTTTGACCTCGGGGGAAGGAAGGCACAGTCACTCATCAGACCTCCCTATGACCTGCAGAAAGAGGGAGTTGTTGTTGTTGCGATAACGGTTGACCGTTCCGGAAGGGTTACCGATGCAACGCCAGGTATCAAGGGATCGACCACACTTGAGGTGGACCTCCTCAAGCTGGCAAAGGAAGCTGCGCTGAAGACCAGGTTTGAAAGCAGCAATAATGCCCCCATCATTCAGAAAGGGACAATCACCTACGTTTTCCGTCTCAAATAGAATTCTTCTGTTTCAGAACCACCCTGCCACCAGATCATAGAGTCCGGTGAGTTCAATTGCCGAGACCATGATGCATACAAGCAGTATTACACGTACTACTTTAGGGCCCCAGCTTACTGCCACCTTCGAGCCGAGCCAGGCTCCCGCACCCTGCCCTACAGCCAGGATGATGCCATAGAGATAATAAATCTGGTTGCTGAAGACAAATACAACCAGTGATATGGCAGTCATGACAGCCACAATCAGCGATTTATGGGCGTTGGCCCTGGTCAGGCCCATGCCGGTCCCGAGCACCAGCGCCGCCAGCAGGAAAAAGCCCACCCCGGCCTGGATAAAACCGCCATATATGCCGATGATGAAAAACAACACTGGCACCCACCACCGCCGCTGCATGATCGCAGATTGAGCCTGGTCACGCAACCACTTTTCAGGCTTGTAAAGTATCACAAAGAACATGAAGACAAGCAGTCCGGCTATCAGAAGCTCCATCACTCTTTCATTGATCTTCACTGCTATCAGTGCACCCAGGAGGGCTCCGACTATGGAAGGCGCTGACATCCAGAGACTTTCTCTTACTGTATAGATATTTTGCCTTCTAAAGCTAACGCTGCTGACCAGGCTCTGGATGAAGACACCGATTCGGTTGGTGCCATTTGCAATATTGGCAGGCAGGCCGAGGAACATCAGGAGAGGCAGGGTAAGCAGTGAGCCGCCGCCGGCAAGAGTGTTGACAAAGCCTGCAAAGATGCCGGCGGCTATTACAGCCAGGTACATGTACCATTCCATATTTGCCGGAGCCTATCTTTCCAGGACGTCCTTAACTGCCATCAGAAGATTGTCAATCAGGTCAGTATCCTTTATGACGTAGTCAGCTATCCCCTTTCGTGCAAACTCGAGGACCACCTCTCCCTTCTCCTGGGCTGAAAGCATGACGACGGGAACTTCCGGAGCAATCCTGGTAATTTCGTCATAGGCTTCCATTCCATTCATGGGAGTTTCACCCTCTTTCAGGAAATAGTAGTCAAGGATGATCAGGTCAGGAATATCACCGAGTGCAGCGATGCAATCCTCGGCATAGGAAAATGCCCTCACAGAATAACCATTGCCTTCCAGCCTGCCTGAGACCAGGCTGGTAACGACAGGATCATCATCAACCACATATATAAGGATGTCAGTCCGGGCGCCAGCTTTTTCCATAACTGCAAAACTACAAAAGGAATTACAAATTTACTAGTATGCAAAAAGAGGGAGGTCTTTCATCATTTTCACCACCTTTGCTCCCACTGATGCTATCACTGATTCATTTTCAATGTTAACCAGTACCTCATCAATGAGCTGAACGATGGTTCCCATGTCACCCTCCTTCAGTCCGCGGGTTGTGATGGCAGGGGTACCTACCCTTATTCCTGAGGTAAGGAACGGCGAGCGGGAGTCGAACGGCACCATGTTTTTATTGAGCGTGATGTGTGCCCTTGTCAGGGTATTTTCAACCTTCCTGCCTGAAATTTCCGGGAAGCGTGTTCTCAGGTCGATCAGCATCGAATGGTTGTCTGTTCCGCCCGAGATCACCTTGTAACCCAGGGCGATGAATGCTTCGGCCATCACTGCGGCATTTTTCTTCACCTGCTGCTGGTAGGTCCGGAACTCAGGTTTAAGCGCTTCTCCGAATGAGACGGCTTTGGCTGCGATAACATGCTCCAGTGGTCCGCCCTGTATTCCGGGGAACACGGCTGAGTTAAACATTGCCGACATCATTTTGATCTCGCCCTTGGGAGTGGTCACGCCCCATGGGTTGGGGAAGTCGGTTCCCATGAGGATAATTCCTCCGCGTGGCCCCCTGAGGGTTTTATGTGTTGTTGAGGTAACAACATGTGCATGGCGAAGCGGGTTATCGAGCAATCCTGCTGCTATAAGGCCGGCAGGGTGCGCCATGTCAATCATGAGCATAGCCCCGACCTTGTCGGCAATAGCGCGCATCCTTGCATAGTCCCATTCCCTGGAGTATGCAGAAGCACCGCCCACTATCAGTTTTGGTTTTTCGCGGAGGGCAATCTCCTCCATCATATCATAGTCAACACGGCCGGTCTCCTCCTTCACCCCGTAAGCGACCGGATTATACAGTATGCCTGATGAGTTAACCGGAGACCCGTGCGAGAGGTGACCTCCATGTGCCAGATTCAATCCCAGGAAGGTATCACCCGGTTTGAGTATTGTCAGGAAGACAGCCATGTTTGCCTGAGCCCCTGAGTGAGGCTGTACGTTTGCATATTCTGCATTGAAGAGTTTCTTCAGCCTGTCAATTGCAAGCTGTTCAACCTCATCAACAACCTCACACCCGCCGTAATACCTTGCCCTGGGGTAACCTTCCGCGTACTTGTTGGTAAGCACGGACCCCATTGCCTCAAGCACCTGCGGGCTGACGAAGTTTTCCGATGCGATGAGTTCAAGACCTTCAGTCTGACGTCTGCGTTCGCGGTCGATCAGTTCAAATATTACGCTGTCTCTTTCCATGATTAAGAATCTTTGTTCGGTTGATAAATACCAGTTTTCTCGAGCCGGTGAACCCCGGAAATCTGCGTGCAAATATACATTATATAATCAAATTTTTTCATGACCCCCTGATGGCATTGAAGCACGCCGGGGACAGGATATTGACAAACCGGATTATTCTGCTGAGAACTGCCTGAGCAGTTCGCGGTATGCGGAAAAGATTCTTGACTTGGAGATAAATCCCACGTACCGGCCCTGGTCAAGCACAGGGAGGTTCCAGGCTCCGGTGCGTTCAAAGGCGTCAAGGACTGCATCACCTCTCTCACTGATATCAATATATGAAGGTGGTATGGCCATCAGTTCTCTTACGGTTAGTTTATCATAGAGTTCGGGGTTGAACATTTTGTCACGGACGTCATCAAGCAGCACAACTCCCTCCAGGATATTGAACTCATCCACCACAGGGAAGAGGTTCCGGTTTGATTTTGAGATTTGCTTCACAAGATCTCTCAGGGTGCCGTCGGGTCTCACTGTCAGCAGGTCTTTTTCCACCTCCTTTGACCAGTCTAGCAGAGTCATAACCGCCTTGTCCTTGTTATGGGTGATCAGATCTCCGCTTAGTGCAAGCTGTTCAGTGTAAATCGAATACTTCTGGAATGATCTGGCAGTGATAAATGCTACGGTAGATGTAAGTATCAGGGGTATGAGCAGGCCATAACCTTCCGTTATCTCCGCAATGAGGAAGATGGCGGTCATGGGTGCATGAAGAACGGCCGAGAAGACTCCTGCCATGGCAGCAAGGGTGAAACTGCTTTCGATGAGCGCCAGGCCGAACAGTTGATTCAGCAGGCCGGAGAGAAAATATCCTGCTACTCCTCCGGTAAACAGTACCGGAGCCACTATGCCTCCTACTCCCCCGGCACCGTTGGTGGAGGCGGTTGCCACCACCTTGACAAGCAGCAGTCCGGCCATCAACAGCGTGAAGGACCAGAATCCGGTGGAAACAGCGCCAAAGATCTCCTTTCCGGGCGCAACACCGGTTCCGGCATTAAGGAGCGCCATCACTGTTTCGTACCCTTCACCATAGAGCGCCGGATAGAAATAGATCAGGATTCCGAGAATCGATCCGCCTACCAGCATCCTAATCCATTTGTTGCCAATCTTTTTGTAGAGTTTTTCAATTCCGATAGTTGCCCTTGTAAAGTATAATCCGACCAGGCCGCAAAAGACTCCCAGGATCAGGTAGTAAGGCAGCTCGCTCAGCATGAAGCCCTGTTTTACATGAAAGGAGAACAGCACATTGTCACCCATGAAGAAAAATGCCACGGTTGCTGCAGTCACCGATGAGATCAGAAGGGGAACTATTGATGACATCGTCAGGTCAAGCATCAGAATCTCGAGGGTGAATAGTATTCCGGCGATGGGAGCCTTGAATATTCCGGAAATAGCCCCGGCAACGCCACATCCGAGCATCAGGGTCACATTCTTGTAATTCAGCTTGAAATGGCGTGCTATGTTTGAGCCTATCGAAGCGCCTGTAAGAACGATGGGAGCCTCTACTCCAACCGAGCCGCCAAAGCCTATCGTGAGCGAGCTGGTCACGATTGACGACCAGTTGTTATGGGGTTTTATGTAGCTTTTCCGGGTAGAGATAGCATAGAGCACCCTGCTGATCCCATGTGAGATATTATCTCTGACGAGGTACTTGACGACCAGCACTGTAAGAAATATCCCTACCAGCGGATAGGCAAGCACGAGAACTCCTCCGGCACCTTTCATGACACCCTGGGTAAACAGAACGTGTGTAAAGTGAACTGCATTCTTCATCACGACGGCTGCCAGCGCACTGACGAGGCCAATCAGGAAGCTGAGAATGTAAATCAGGGTCTGCTGGTTGGTAAGGAGAGCTTTTATCTGCCCTATTTTCCTAATTAACAGGTTCTTCAAGGTTACCGGAAAAAAATGAAAAACATTAAGATACAAATATATTATAAAATGAATATCTGATGTTTATTTTGGTAAGTTTGACCTATTTTGCATATATGATCAGATTTGAAAGGCAAAAGCTTGCCAACGGGCTGAGGGTGATAGTACACCGGGATGAGAGTACTCCCATGGTGACAACCAATATTCTTTATGATGCAGGCTCAAGGGATGAGGACCCTGATTCCACAGGTTTCGCCCATCTCTTTGAACACCTGATGTTCGAGGGGACGCGGAACGTACCTCTTTTTGACGTGCCTGTTATGATGTCCGGCGGTGAGAACAATGCCTTCACCAACAATGACCTCACTAACTACTTTATAACCCTTCCTGCCACCAACCTTGAGACGGCGTTATGGCTTGAGTCAGACAGGATGCGGGGCCTCGACCTGGCAGAGGAGAGGCTGGCCAACCAGAAGAGTGTTGTCATCGAAGAGTTCAGGCAGCGCTATCTTAACCAGCCATACGGCGATCTGCTGCTGTTGCTCAGGCCCCTGGCCTATAAGGTTCATCCCTACCGGTGGCCGGCTATAGGGATGGATATCAGCCATATTGAAAAAGCTGACAGCATCTCGGCAAGAAAGTTTTATGACCGTTTTTACATCCCCTCCAATGCAATACTCAGTGTTGCAGGAAACGTTGATCCGGACAGGGCATTCAGGCTTACAGAAAAATGGTTCGGAGATATTCCGTCAGGTCTGAAGAGTGAAAGAAATCTCCCCGTGGAGCCGGAACAGAAGGAACGGCGCGAGCTGACGGTTTACAGACCTGTTCCTTCCGCTCACCTGATTATGGCCTTTCACATGGGAAGCAGGATGAGCCGTGACTTTTACATCCTTGATCTCCTTACCGATATACTTGCCGGATGTGACTCCGCGCTGTTCCCTGCCATACTCGTCAGGAAGAAGGAGCTATTCAGCGAAGCCGATATTTATCTCTCAGGCGAAGCTGATCCGGGTCTTGTCATATTCAGTGGCAGGATCAGAGACGGGATCGATATCAGGAAGGCTGAGGAAGCAGTCTGGTCAGAGCTTGACAGGTTGGCTGCTGAGCCTGTCAAGGCTGCAGACCTTGACAAGGCACGTAACAGATTTGAGTCACAGCAGCTGATGTCATACGTCAGCGTTGCCAACAAAGCATTCGGACTTGCCTGTCATGAGGTATTGGGCGATGCTGACGGCATCAACAGGGAACAGGAACAGTACATGAGTGTGACGGCAGAAGAGATAGCCTCAATTGCCGGCCTGACATTCAGGTCAGGGAACTGCAGCGTAATCAATTATCTGCCCGGGAAGAGACGAGAGACAACGTGAAGAGGTGAGAGACAAAGTGAAGAGACAAGAGACAACGTGAAGAGGTGAGAGACAAAGTGAAAGGATAAGAGAAAAAGTGAAGAGACGAGAGACAACGTGAAGGGATGAGAGACAAAGAGATAAAGGGAGCCCCGAAGATTATTACTCCGTCAGCGGGAGATACCTCACTGCCGGAACCGGTGATGCTTGGCAACGGCGTGCCGGTATACCTGGCGGGCAATGGCACCGTCGATCTGCTGAGAATTGAGTTTGTTTTCCCTGCCGGCCAGGTATTGGAGGAGGTTCATCTGGCAGCCTCCACTACGAGTGCAATGCTCACCGAAGGCACCCTGCATCATGATGCAGCTACAATCAATGATCTCATTGACAGCACCGGAGCCACACTGTCACATGCTGCTGACAAGGATACAGCCGGACTGACAACTGTCACCCTGACCAGAAAGCTTAATGATGTGATGGCCCTTGCCAGTGAGGTGCTCTTCAGCCCTTCCTTTCCTGAAAATGAATTCAGAATATTAACGGACAGAAGGTTACAGGCTTTTCAGACCAGCAGGCAGAAGACCCCGGTGATTGCGAGGGAGGCTTTCTATGAAGCACTGTGCGGTGCCGGAAGCCCTTACGGACGCATTACCACTGAGGATGACTACCGGAGACTCACGACAGGTGACCTGAGAGAGTTTCACCGGAAGCACTACAGGCCGGTGAACATGTATGTGACTGTTGCCGGGAGTGAGCCATGGAAAGCGCTGCCCGTACTGGAAAAACATTTCTCAGTCAACGGAACGGAACAATGGCAGAAGCCTCCTCTCCCATCTCCCCTGTTGGAAACTTCGGAGCCCGGAAAAATTTTCCGTGAAGTTCCCTCTTCGGTTCAGAGCACCATACGGGTGGGCTGGAAGGGTATTACCCGCAACCATCCTGACTACCAGGCCCTGCAGGTAGCCACAGTGATACTCGGCGGGTATTTCGGCTCGCGCCTGATGCGCACCATACGCGAGGAGAAAGGCTATACGTACGGCATCGGGGCAGTAGCCGGTGCTTTCCATAACATAGGCTATATCACCATCATGACCGATGTGGCAAATGCCTACAGGGATGATACTCTGCGTGAAATCAGGAAAGAGGTTGAGAAGCTCCGCACCGAAGAGGTTAGCGGGGAAGAGATGACCCTGGTCAGAAATCACATGATGGGGGGGCTTGCCCGGGCCTTCGACGGTCCGTTTTTGGTTGCCGATGCTCTCAGAGGCGTCATCGACTATGAGACAGGATCAGACTATTATACACGTTTAGCAGAAACTGTCAAAACAATTACGCCAGCCAGAATAATGGATATCTTCGATAAGTATTTCAATCCAGATGAGGCCTGGGAGATTATTGCCGGAAGCCGATGAAAAAGCAGAATTCCCTGATTAAGCTCTTCATCCTGCTGCTCCTGTGCAGTTTGTCTGCCTTGCCACTGGCAGGACAGGATGACGAACGGCCCCAGTCACCAACTCTTGACATGGTGACAGTTGACCCTGCAACCGGGTTTGCACTCCTGAAGTGGCTTCCTTCCCCTTCACCGGATGTGGGCAGTTATGTTGTCTACATCTATACTGAGGAAAGGGCTGATGCCATTGATACCATTTATTCACCATTCGTTTTTGAATATACCCACACCGCTTCAGTTGCCAGGTACAGGAGCGTGTCATACGTGGTGGCAGCCATTGACTCATCAGACAATCCGAGTCCCCTCAGCAACAGCCTCAGCACCATATGGCTCTCAGCCGCTGAGGATCCGTGCACTGCAACCGTAACAGTCTCATGGACAGATTATGACAACCAGTTTCATCCTGGCAGCGGTTACCGGTTGCATATAACAGACGGAACGGGAGGCTCGTATCCTGAGGTAGTACTGCCTCTATCCTCCACGCAGTACCTGTTCACCGGGTACGAAGCGGATACGGAATACTGTTTCCATGTAACGGCAAGTGATGGTACTGTCCCACTTTCATCGTCAAACAGGGCCTGTATCACAACCGGCAGCGAGGTTGCCCCGGAATGGGTAAGGATATATGCAATTGCAGTAGATAATGGCGGCATATCATTTTCTGCCGGCTATGACCCGTCAACGGTGATGAATGATTTCAGGCTTTTTCGCCATGATCCTGTTGAAGCTGCATGGGATGAGGCTGCCTCTTCGACGGGAGTTGCCGGCAGAGTCTCATTTTTCATGGCACAGGCAGACACCACTGTTGTCAGGTTGTACAGGGTTGCAGCCATGAACAGTTGTGGTCTGGCTTCAACTGTTTCAGCGCCATCCCGGAATATGGTGCCGGAAGCATCAATCAGCGGAACAGTTGTCAACCTGCGGTGGAACAGGCCCTCTGCCGGATGGAGCGGGCTGTTCAGTATCTGGCGTGATACAGGAGATGGCATGCGTGAAGTGGTCTCATCCCTGTCTGACACACTCTGGTCGGATGATTACACCACCTTTGCTACAGATGTGTCAGCAGCCGAAGTGGTTTACCGGGTATCAACAACTGATCTCTCAGCGCCTGCAGGCACCGGGCCGCACCTCTCCTCTGCTGCAGTAATTGAAGCCAGTGAGAATGTTTTCATGCCCAACGCCTTCACCCCCGGCAGTACGGATGAGAACGCCATTTTCAGGCCTGAGTTTTCCTTTCACCCGGGAGAATATGATTTCAGGGTAGTTTCAAGAAGCGGTGTACTGTTGTTCCGCACGGGTGACCCCGGCGAAGGATGGGATGGCAGGCACAACGGCAGGATGATGCCGCCGGGAGTGTACCTCTGGAGCCTGAGGCTTACCACAACGTCAGGACAAACCCTGGAAAGGAACGGGACCGTAACTATACTGCCATAACAGCTAAATAATAATGAGTCGATTTTCGTATCTTTGTTACTTGTTTGCAGGTAGAGACTGATGGTTAAGACCAGGACCAAAATATTCACCGCTGATGATATCAGCCGTATCGAGACAGAATACAACCTGCTGACTGATAATCTCTACAGGTGTGATAATCCCGGTGACAGGGAATTGATTGACAAGGCATTCAGGTTCGCGAATGAGGCACATCGTGACATGTACCGCAATTCCGGGGAGCCGTACATCATTCACTCGATCAGTGTAGCCCGGATAGTCAACCAGGAGATAGGACTGGGTGCCAGGTCAGTTTCAGCCGCGCTGTTGCATGATGTAGTGGAAGATACCGAAATTCCCCTTGAGGAGATATCCAGGGAGTTCGGTCCAAAGATCGCCTCTCTGATTGATGGTCTGACCAAGATATCAGGGACCTATAACAAGGAGACCAACTCACTGCAGGCTGAGAACTTCCGCAAGATGCTGATGACCCTCTCGGATGATTTCAGGGTCATACTGATAAAGATAGCTGACAGGCTGCACAACATGCGTACTCTTGACTCGATGCCCGAGCACAAGAGGATGAAGATTGCCGGAGAGACTGTATATCTCTATGCGCCACTGGCACACCGGCTCGGGATGTTTGCCATCAAGACCGAGCTGGAGGACCTGAGCTTCAAGTTCAGGCATCCGCGCATCTATGACGAGATCGCGCGCAAGGTAAAAATGGATGAGAAAAAGAACCTTGCCCTTATTAATAAGTTCAGCCTGCCAATCATAGAGGCGCTGAATGACAACAACATCCTGTTTGACATATCAGGCCGCTTCAAGTCAATCTATTCCATCTGGAAGAAGATGCAGTCGAAGAATATCCCGTTCGAGGAGGTATTTGATCTTCTTGCCGTAAGGATTGTCTTCGAGCCCGGTCCGGAGATGAGTGAGAGGGCACAGTGCTGGCAGATATATTCACTTATAACAGATATATACACACCTAAGCCTGACAGGCTGCGTGACTGGATCAGCAGGCCCAAGTCAAACGGTTATGAGGCGCTTCATCTTACCGTGATGGGCCCTGAGGGGCGATGGGTTGAGGTGCAGATCCGTAGTCAGAGGATGGACGATATTGCTGAGAGAGGGTTTGCGGCTCACTGGAAGTACAAGGGTGATATGTCTCAGACTGAGAGTGAACTCGATAAATGGCTGAAGCATATCCGGGAGATGCTTGCCAACCCGATGTCTGATCCGCTCAGCTTCCTCGATGAATTCAAGATGAGTCTCTTCTCCGCGGAGATAATGGTATTCACCCCAAAAGGACTGCTGGTCAACCTTCCCAAGGGCGCTTCTGCCCTTGACTTCGCGTATGAAATCCATACTGACATAGGCAACAAGGCCATCGGTGCCAAGGTAAACTACAAGCTCTCCCCTCTCTCTACAACTCTTCAGAGTGGTGACCAGGTTGAGATTATCACATCCAATATTGCCAGACCTGAGAAGGAGTGGCTTGAGTATGCCCATACGGCGAAAGCCAGGAATGCGATCAAGGATGCACTTCGCGATGAATCTACTGACCGCATACAGAAGGGGATGGAGATGCTTGAGAAGAAGCTGAGTGAACTGGGGATTCTTCCAAACTCAGACATCATCAAGAAGCTTCTGGATTATTATGATCTGCTCAACAAGGACGAGCTCTATTCGCGTATCGGGCTGGGGCTGATCAACCTCGACGAGTTGCGCAAAGTGCTGAAGAAGGCTCCTGAAGGAAGTCTGCGCAAGTACTGGAAGCTGGCAACAGGAGGTGCTAACCGCAAGAATCCGGGAACAAGGAAGGCGCCTGCCCGTGCTGAAAAAATTGACACGAGTCAGCCCTACCTGCTCAGGGAAAATGTCGACAGCAATGACAGTTCATACGTCATAGCCAGTTGCTGTCAGCCCATACCGGGCGATGAAGTGGTTGGCTATTTTGACCATTCCAACACCATTATCGTCCACAAACCCAAATGCCCCGTAGCCGTTAAACTTATGTCAAGCGAAGGGAACAGGATCATTCCCGTCAGATGGACCATCCACAAGCTCGTTTCCTTCCTGGCGAGGATAAGCATCAACGGGATTGACAGGATCGGGCTTGTAAGCGAGGTGACCACTATCATCTCGAAGGAGCTCAACGTCAATATCAGGAACATAAACGTTTCAGTGTACGACGGAATATTTGAAGGCACCATTGACCTGTTCGTTCATCACACCCGTGACCTCAACAACCTGATCATGCAGCTTTCCAACATCAAGGGAATCGCCAGTGTGAAGAGGATAGAGGAGTTTATAGAGTAGTCATTCAGGCGAAACAATCAGTCAAAATGTCAAACGAAGAAGCCAGGGTGGTTGTCAGGCAGATTTTCACGGAATACCTTGCAACGCATTCGCTGAGGAAAACACCCGAACGGTATGCAATTCTTGACGAGATATATTCCAGGGAGGGGCATTTTGACATTGAATCGCTCTTCAATTTCATGAACAACAAGAATTATCGTGTTTCCCGGGCTACACTCTACAACACCTTAAATTTGCTGCTCGACTGCAAACTTGTAACAAGACATAGGTTCGGCCGTAACCAGGCCCAGTATGAAAAAACATACAGAACCGGCCATCATGACCACCTGATTGACACCAGCTCGGGGAAGGTGATCGAGTTCAGTGATCCGAGGATCAATGACATAATCATGAGTGCCTGCGAAGAGAATTCGTTCATCGTCCATCATTATGCCCTTTATGTGTTCGGCGTGCAGGAAAAGAGAGACGGATGAGTAGTCCGCAGCGCCATATTTTTTTGTAACTTCGGACCTGTTTTGTCTAATCAGAGAGTTTTTGAAACAATGAATATTGACATTTTACTGGGGCTCCAGTGGGGAGATGAGGGAAAGGGTAAGATTGTTGACGTCCTGACACCGGATTATGATATTGTTGCCCGTTTCCAGGGCGGCCCGAATGCCGGTCATACGATTGAGTTTCACGGGGCGAAGCACGTTTTGCATCTTATTCCCTCGGGGATCTTTCATGATGACAAGATCAACATTATCGGCAACGGCATGGTGGTTGATCCGGTTGTTTTCAGGCATGAGGTTGAAAGCCTGGGTATGGATATCGGAAGAGTGCGTGAAAGGCTTCTCATATCGCTGAAGGCTCACCTGATCATGCCCACGCACAAGCTTCTCGATGCTGCCAATGAGGCTTCCCTGGGTGAAGCAAAGATAGGCTCAACTCTGCGGGGCATAGGCCCGGCATACACTGACAAGGCATCGCGAAAAGGCATGAGGGTCGGTGACCTGTCAGGGAAGGATTTCAGGGAGCTTTATCGCTCGAGGGTAAATGATCACCTCCGGCTCCTTCAGGGTTATGGCTGTGCAAATGACCTTAAGTCAATGGAGGATGAGTGGTTTGAAGCGGTAGAGTACCTTAAGCAGTTCAGAACGGTAAATGCTGATTATCATATTGATCAGGCTCTCAGGGCCGGAAAACGCGTCCTTGCCGAGGGAGCCCAGGGTACCATGCTGGATATAGACTTTGGTACATATCCTTATGTCACATCATCTAACACTGTCGCCGCCGGTGCATGCACGGGGCTCGGTATTGCTCCCGGACGAACAGGTGAAGTGTTCGGCATCTTCAAGGCATATTGCACCAGGGTGGGCAGCGGTCCCTTTCCTACTGAGCTCAACGATGCTGACGGTCAGAAGATGCGTGACCAGGGCAATGAGTACGGCGCCACAACAGGAAGGCCCAGACGCTGCGGATGGCTTGACCTGCCCGCACTGAAATATGCAATTATGGTCAACGGGGTGACGCAGCTGTTCATGATGAAGGCTGACGTACTCTCAGGGTTCAGTGAGATAAAGGTATGCAACTCATACACCGTGAATGGAAGGGAACAGTCGGAACTCCCCTATTGCCTCTATGACATCAGTGAACTCAACTACAGGAGCTTCAGGGGATGGCAATGTGACATCACAGGCTGCACGACCCGGGAGGAGCTGCCCGAAGAGCTGAAGGATTATGTAAGGTATATTGAAGATGAGACGGGTATTCCCGTAACCATTATTTCCGTGGGGCCTGACAGGTCAGCCACCATCACCGGGTAATCGTCACTCCGGCCGTTAGCCCGGGCTTGCCATCGATTCTGTCCCGGACAACCAGGCAATTGTCACTCCGGCCTGTAGACCCAGGCATCACCATCGATCCTGTCCTGGACACTGCCGAGCGCATTCCATGCCTTGTGCAGATCAGGGAAGACCTGTGCGGAAACGAGATGCCATCTGCCGCCATTCATATAAACCAGCTGTGCATCATAGCCAAAGCCTTTAATATGTTCCAGCCATGCATCTGCATATTCAGGGGTAAGAAAACTGCCCACGATGACATGGTAGCCGGTTTTAGCCCTGGCCTGTTCTTCAGCTTCCATTGCCAGCTCTGCCTGGCGGATACGTTCAGCCTCCGCCTGCCTCTCCTTGGCCACACGGATTGAGTCAGCTATGCGAAATGCTTCCTGCTGCTGACGGAGAGCTTCTGCCTCCCTGGCCTTTTTACCGAAGGGATTTATGCTCTTCATGAAATCACATGAAGGAGTAAGAAGCAGAACAGCTGCTAGCAACACGAATGATAGTCTCTTCATAAATGGCAGTTTTTCACGATTTTGGGTGATAAAGGTATGGATTTATGGTTAAAAATACAATCAATTTTCGGTAAAGATGCCGTTCGCAGATATTTCTTTCCTATATTAGGTCACTGTTTTAAACCATCAAACTACTTAACACGATGAAGTCACTTATTCAGTTTTTTGAAGAAAACGTAGAAAAATATGCGTCCAACATTTACATGTGGGAAAAGCTTCAGGAGAAATATGAAGGTACCACTTACCAGGAGACCAGGCGCCAGGTTCATGAATTCGGAGCCGGTCTGATGCAACTGGGCATAAAGAAGGGTGACCGTGTCAGCATCCTCGCAGATGGCCGTAACAGCTGGGTCATAGGTGAACTTGGGATACTCTATGCCGGCGGTGTCAATGTACCCCTCTCCATCAAGCTGAATCCTGAAGAGATCAAATTCCGCCTCAACCATTCCGAGACCAGGATGGTAATCACTTCAAGCACACAGGCTCCGAAAATACTGGCAGTGGCAGAAAAATGCCCCTATTTGCAAAAGATCATCTTCATGGATCCGCGCGAGGAGTACGCTGAAGGGCAGATACATTTCAACGAGGTCAGGAAGATCGGGCGTGAGTGGCTTGAAAATCCTGCCAACAGGAAGAGCTTTGAGGAGTTTGCCAATTCCATCACTGCGTCCGATTTTGCAAATATATGCTACACATCAGGCACAACAGCCGATCCCAAGGGAATAATCCTCACACACGGCAACTATGTGACCAACGTTTACCAGTCATATAGCCTGATGGACATACCGCCGTTCTACAAAACTCTGCTCATCCTTCCATGGGATCACTCATTTGCCCATACTGCGGGCATATATGCCTTCATGGGCAAGGGAGCCAGCATTGCATCGGTGAAGGTGGGCAAGACCCCTATGGAGACTCTGCGCAACATTCCCATCTGCATGAAGGAGATAAAGCCCAACCTGCTGATGAGTGTGCCGGCGCTGGCGAAAAATTTCAGGAAGAATATTGAAAAGGGGATAAAGGGAAAGGGCAGGATGACTGAGGCCCTCTTCAACTTTGCTCTCAAGATGGCTTATTCCTATAACAAGGAGGGCTGGAACAAGGGGCGCGGAATACAGAAGATCAAGAAACCTCTCCTCCGTCTCTTTGATAAGATACTTTTCAGCAAGGTAAGGGAGGCCTTCGGAGGTGAACTCGATTTCTTCATCGGCGGCGGCGCCCTGCTTGACATCGAACTGCAGCGCTTTTTCTATGCCATAGGAGTGCCAATGTACCAGGGATACGGACTCTCCGAGGCATCACCCATCATCTCGTCAAACTCCAGCGCCAGGCATAAACTGGGATCATCAGGCTTCCTGGTCAACAACATGGACCTGAAGATATGTGATGACAACGGCAACGAGTTGCCTGTAGGACAAAAGGGAGAGATAGTCATCCGAGGAGGAAATGTGATGCATGGATACTGGAAGAACGATGCTGCTACAAGTGAAGCCCTGCGTGATGGCTGGCTCTATACCGGCGACATGGGATACATGACTGCAGATGGTTTCCTGTACGTGCTCGGCCGCTTCAAGAGCCTCCTGATAGCTGATGACGGTGAGAAATTCAGTCCGGAAGGAATTGAAGAGGCCATCAGCGAACAATCGAAATACATTGACCAGTGCATGCTCTACAATAACCAGAGGCCATACACTGTAGCCCTGGTAGTGCCCAACCAGCATGCCCTGAAGCTCTACCTTGAAAGCCACAACATGTCGGCCACCACCGAGGAAGGCAAGCGCGCCGTTCTCAATCTCATAGAGAACGAAGTGAATGAATACCGCATTAACGGCAAGTACGGCCACATGTTCCCGCACCGCTGGCTGCCGGTAGCGCTGGGAGTACTCAATGAGAGCTTCAATGAAGAGAACGGCATGATGAACTCAACCATGAAGATTGTCAGGGGAAAGATAACCGACCGTTATCATGACCTCATCGAGTGGCTCTACACCCCTATGGGCAAGATAGTACACAATGAACGCAACATGGAAGAAGTTGAGAAGATGAAACTCGGCTGACCAGTTAAAACCCTTCACAGATGAAATACTTTTTAATTCCTGTTCTTGTTGTAATTTCCGGGATTATGACCTGTTGCCACAGGGAGAAAGCCCCGGAGTGGAGACCTGCTGAAAACCCGATTTATACAGTCTGGGGTGAGAAACTTGATCCTTCGGCACCCTGGCCGGAATACCCGAGACCGGCACTTGCCAGGGATGAATGGATGAACCTGAACGGTTTATGGGACTATGCCATCTGTCCGAAAGATGCAGATCGTCCTGAACCACAGGGAAAAATCCTCGTACCCTTCCCTGTTGAATCAGCTCTCTCCGGTGTCAGGGAAAGGGTGAATGACTCCCTGGCGCTGTGGTATTCACGGGATTTCGTTCTGCCGAAACAATGGAAGGATAAGCGGATCATAATCAATTTCGAAGCTTCCGACTGGGAGTCTACCGTATGGGTTAATGACAAGCTGGCAACAGTACACCGGGGCGGTTATGATCCCTTCTGGTGTGACATCACCAATTTGCTTGATGGCAGAAAGAAGCATACGCTTGTTGTCAGGGTAACTGATCCCACCGACAGTGGCCCCCAGCCAAGGGGCAAGCAGGTAACGAAGCCCGGTGGCATCTGGTACACTCCAACCAGCGGCATCTGGCAAACCGTATGGCTTGAACCGGTTGAAAAGACCTGGATAGGGGATCTTCGTGTAGTGCCTGACATTGACAACGGGGTGCTTCACGTGACGGTCATCGAGGAGCAGTGCAAGGGAGGTCCGGATGGGTGCCCGCCCGTTGACATGGCCCCGTCACTTGCGGAGATAACCCTGCTTGCTGAAGGTGAAACGGTGGCTGTGGCATCAGGTACAGCAGGCACCGTGGTGACACTGCCGGTGCCTGATGCAAGACTCTGGCGCCCTGATGACCCATACCTCTATGACCTGAAGGTGAGACTGATAACCGGAGGCCAGGTTGCTGACCAGGTGACCTCCTACGCCGGTATGAGAAAGATATCACTGGGAACAGGTGAGGATGGCTTTACCCGCATTTTACTGAACAATGAATTTATCTGGCAGAACGGTCCGCTTGACCAGGGATTCTGGCCCGACGGACTTTATACCCCGCCATCCGATGAAGCAATGGTTTATGACCTTGAGATGCTTAAGAAGATGGGGTTCAACATGCTGCGCAAGCATGTCAAGATAGAGAACAGGAGGTTCTATTACCACACTGACCGGATGGGCCTGCTGGTGTGGCAGGATATGCCCAGCGGCGATGAATACATCTGGGGTGACAAGCCTGACATAGTCAAGAGTGCAGCTGACTCTGCCATCTTCATGGATGAGCTCACAATGATGATCGGCACGAAGTTCAATCACCCGTCAATTGTTATGTGGGTTGTTTACAACGAAGGCTGGGGCCAGTATGAGACACCGGCAGTAACCGGTTATGTCATGGCTCTTGACACCACGAGGCTGGTCAACAGCGCCTCGGGGTGGACTGACAGGGGTACGGGGCATGTGCTTGATATACACCACTATCCTGACCCTGTGGCTCCCGGTCCTGAAAAAGAGCGGGCCATTGTGCTGGGTGAGTTCGGAGGGCTGGGTCTGCCGGTTGAGGGACATACCTGGGAACAGAAGAACTGGGGTTATGAAAAGATGGGAGACACCACCTCCCTGCTGAACAAATACAGTGAGTTCTACGCTGCCGTCAGGCAGATGGTTGCCGAAAAGGGACTGAGTGCTTCAGTCTACACACAGACCACTGACGTGGAAACGGAGACCAACGGCCTGATGACATATGACCGCAAAGTGGACAAGATGGGGTATGAAAATGTGAGAAAGGCGATGGAAGGCAGTAAATAAAACAGTAGTCAGCATCTGAGCAGGTAATTGATTTGCTGCAGATTACTGACTACAGAATGATAAGGGCAGGCTGATCAGACGATCAGCCTGCTTTTAAATGGCAGAAATGTCATGAAGTCTGCGTGATGCACAATATAGGCTTCGGTGGTACGCTTTACCAGGTCACCCTCGTGGGCATGTGCTGCAATGATATGGCACACTTCGGGTGGCACACCGCACTCCTCTGCCAGGCTGACGCCTGAGAAGGGGTGTCTCAGATACTTCCCGTAGTTCCCCTGCACAGCCTTCCCGGATGCATCGAGTTCATATTCCAGCATCTTTCCGACATCAGCCAGGATAGCGCCTGAGATAAGCACATCCATGTTGACCGGCAGTTCATCGCGGAAGAATTCGTTCATCTTCATCCCCGCATCGCGGGCAACATGCACCACGCATCTCTTGTGGTCCATGAAGGTGACTTTCAGGTCAGGACCGCAAAGGAGGGTGAATGGTATGCGGTTCAGGTCATCAACGGTAAGCACGCTCCGTTCGAGGGCAACTTCCCACGTGCGGGCGGTCTTCTCCCTCAGTTCAGGATCATTGATCCATTCCAGTTCAGGCCACAGTTTCTTTATCTCTTCGGTCATATCCTGTTATTTTAATTTTGAAATGATTGCATCTGTCATCTGGATGGTTGAGGCTGCCCCCATCTTTACCACCTCGGGCTTGCCGCTCATCTTCATCATGTCATAGGTCTTGTACTTTCCCTCTTCGATGACTTCCGCGATAGCCCTGCGTATCTTTGTGGCAATATCCTTTTCCTCTATGTAGTCAAGCATCATACATGCTGACTCGATCATAGCCACAGGGTTAACTATAGGTACTTCATAGCCGGCGTATTTGGGAGCTGATCCGTGAGTAGGTTCAAACACCCCAATCCCATCTTCTGAGAACTGAGCGCTGCATGCAAATCCGAGTCCGCCGATCAGCCCGGCAAAGGCGTCGGAAACGATATCTCCGAACATATTACCGGCAACTATTACGCCATAATCCTCGGGATTCTTTGTGAGCCACATCATCTGTGCATCTATATTTGTGTTCCGGAGAATGATGCCCGGGAACTCATTCTTCTGCATCTCCCTGGCTATCTTCCACATGAGACCTGAGGTTTCACGTATCACGTTTGGTTTTTCACAGACAGTGACTGATTTGTAGCCGAATTTAACGGCATGTTCAAATGCTGCCCTGACAATGCGCCCGGTATATTTCTTCGTGAAGATTCTTGTTGAGACTGCCAGTTCCTCTTTCGGGCACCATCCGAAGTTCTGGCGGAACTTGTGATGGGTCATCAGCGCATCATAGACCTGCTGCGGAGGATCGGACCATTCCACACCGCCATAGAGCCCTTCGGTATTCTGCCTGAATATCACTACATCTACCATCGGTTCCTCAGGATTTCCGTCCTTATCGCGGCGGATGAAGTTGAGGGGGTTGCCCTTGTAGCTGCGGCACGGTCTGACGCAGATATCTAGGCCGAAGTGTTGCCTGAGGCCCACGATGGGGCTGCTGTAAGTAAAGCCTTTGCCCTGAAGTTCCGGTGAGAGCTCGGCAGCGGCGTCATCCTTTGGTTTGGAGGTGATGGCACCGAAGAGCGCGATCTTGTGTTCAGCAATCAGATCAATGGTACGCCGGGGAAGAGGATTACCCTCACGGCACCAGAAATCCCAGCCGATATCTCCGTAAACATAATCAGCATTAAAACCTGCTGCATCAAGGACGCGGATTGCCTGCTTCAAAACAATGGCACCTATACCGTCACCCGGCAGTGCCACAATAGTACGTCTGGTCATAATTTTATTCTTTAAACTGAATTATTTCGTTTCCGGTAAAAATATATTTTTTCCTGACTTAAAAAAAAGAGTTTCAGCAGGTAAAATTCATAGAGGTTGCAACGGAAAAAAATTATATTTGGGGCTAAATCATTTAACATAAAAGACAAGACACAGAATGGGTGAGTTGGGGGAAATGAAGCCCAGAAAACTCTGGGGTTACTTTGAAGAAATCTGCAAGATACCACGACTGTCGAAGAACGAAGGAAGAATCAGGGCATACCTGCTTGATTTCGCGAAGCAGCACAACCTTGAGGCAAAGGAGGACCATGTAGGGAACATACTGATTATCAGGGAAGCTGCCCCTGGTAAGGAGAAGGTTATGACAGTGGTTCTTCAGAGCCACCTCGATATGGTAGGTGAAAAGAATGCCTCCCATCCGCATAACTGGGCCGAGGATCCTATTATACCGGTTATTGACGGAAAGTGGGTAACCGCCAGCGGCACAACACTTGGCGCTGATGATGGTATAGGCATCGCGGCACAGATGGCTGTGCTGACAGATCCAAACCTTCAATGCGGACGGATCGAGTGCCTCTTTACCGTTGATGAGGAATCAGGAATGACCGGAGCAATCAACCTCAAGCCTGATTTTTTAACAGGACGCATATTATTGAACCTCGACTCGGAGGATGAGGGTATTCTCTACATCGGCTGTGCCGGCGGAATTGATACCCAGGCCTTCCTTACCTACACTCCTGAGAGGGTTACTACAGGGCACAGGGCCATGAACATCTCCGTCACCGGGCTGCACGGCGGCCACTCAGGCGATGAGATACACAAGGGCTACGGTAATTCCATAAAGATAATAACCAGGCTGTTACAGGATCTTGAGAAGAAGTATGATATCAGGATCAGCAATTTCTCCGGCGGCAACCTCCGCAATGCAATACCGAGGGAGGCGTTTGTCACGGTGACATTCAATCCGGCACATGAAGAAAAGATACTGGCAGACACGGCAGCCTACAATACCCTTATCAGGGATGAGTACAACAGCCTGGAACCTGACCTGAAGGTAGCAGCAACCCCGGCAGATGTTCCTGAGCTGGTCATTGACGGCGGAACACAGCACAGGTTGCTGGGTGCACTGAGCTTAGTGCCTCACGGTGTGCTCCGCTGGTCAAAGGAGATACCTGACCTGGTTGAGACATCAAGCAACCTGGCAACGATAAGGCTCACCGATGACAACATGATCCACGTTGTCACCACTCAGAGGAGTTCTTCAGAAGAGTCAAAGCACTATGCCGCGGTGAAGGCTGAGGCAAGCTTCGAGCTCGCAGGGGCAAAGGTGACCCATTCTGACGGTTACCCCGGCTGGCAGCCGAACATGAACTCGGCAATTCTGAGGCAGATGATTGATTCATACCGGAAGCTTTTCGGCAAGGTGCCGCAGGTCAAAGCCATTCATGCAGGGCTTGAGTGCGGGCTGATCCTTGAGAAGTACAAGGGGATAGACATGATCTCATTCGGCCCTACCATCAGGGGTGCACATACTCCCGAAGAGCGGATAGAGATTGAGACTGTTCAGATGTTCTGGGATCTGCTTATCGATGTACTGAGGCACATCCCCGAAGAGTAGTGTCAGCTGACCTCCTCAAATTCATCATGGGGCACACCACAAACGGGGCATACCCATCCTGACGGAAGATCTTCGAAGGGTGTTCCCGGTTCCACGCCACTGTGAGGGTCACCCTGTTCCGGGTCATATATGTAGCCGCATACCGGGCATATGTATCTGATCATAATTACTGTTTTACTATTATCTCTTTACTTTTCTGACAGCATCAATAACCGTTCCGTCAACCCATTTGATGGCAGCCACCACCCTGTCGTCAAAATCCGCTTTCTCCGGCTTGCCGCATATCTTCTCGGCAATATCCTTCAACTCTTCTATTGTCACCAGTGGCAGGCCCTTGCCCCGTACTGCATCAATCAGGTCCTGCCTGCGGGGGTTGATGGCAATGCCCCTCTCGGTAATGATCACATCAATCAGTTCGCCAGGCCCGCAGAGGGTGGTAACCCGGTCTACAATCACCGGGATTCTGTCACGGAACAGAGGTACGGGAACTATGACGTTGCGCGCATGCAGGCAGTTCTGCCACCCACCGATTCCATGCAGCAGAAGGCCATCAGAGTGGGTCACCACGTTCCCGTTAAAGCCGGTGTCAATCTCGGTTGCCCCAAGGATCATGATGTCCATCATGGTAGTGAGATTGCCCTTCGAGTGGTAGTTGTACGCGTTGAATACCGGGTAGGCAATATGGTTCAGGTTTTTTTCGATTGAGGCGACTGAATCAAGGTCAAAAGCCTGGGCATCGAGAATATATCCCATATGGCCTTCCTCAAGCATGTCAACCATATATTTGGTACTGCCACCGAAGCCAAAACTGAGTTTCCATCCATTTTTCTTCAGGAGCTGGTGGACGTAAACCGCAATTGCAAGACTGGTTCCTCCTGCCCCGGCCTGCATGGTTGCCCCGTCGCGAAGCAGGCCTGACTTCTCAAGGAAAGATGTTGTCAGTTCTGCAATCAGCAGCCTGTCAGGGCTCTTTGTGATCTGTGTGGTTCCCGAGACGATTTTTTCAGGAATACCTATTTTGTCTGTAACCACAACATAATCAACATAATTGCCCTCTATCTCCATCGGGAAGCATGGCAGGTTAACGAGGTTATCGGTCACCACTATCACCTTTTCAGCATAGAGGTAATCAGGCTTGGCGTATCCTATGACGCCTGTTGCGGATGGTCCTCCTGTTCCCCTGGCATTGCCGAAGGAGTCAGCAGCGGGGGCTGCCAGCACGGCGATATCTATCTTCACGTCGCCGTCCTGTATTGCCTGTACACGTCCTCCGTGCGAGCGCAGCACAGCCATCCCCTTCATTCTTCCTTCTGACACGAACATGCCCAGCGGGCCGTTCATGCTTCCCTCGATGCGGTTGACAGTGCCGTCTTCCAGATACTGGATGACAGGGTCATTGCAGGGGAATGATGCTGACGGCAGCCAGACAAGGTCCTTCACTCCCAACTCAGAGGCGATGGCGAATATCTGGTTGCTTACCAGGTCACCGTCGCGCAGATGGTGGTGAGTAGATACGGTCATACCATCTTTCAGCCCGCAGCGTACGAGGGCTTCCTTAAGGGAGCCCACAACCTTGTTGTTATCCTCCGGGTAATCAATACATGTTGGTATCGAAGGTCCGTATTTCCTGCCTGAGGGGCGATATTTGCCCACACCCATGAAAGGGATGGCTTCCTTACCGTTTATTTCATCCGGCACCAGACGTCCGGCAGCGTTTTCTACAAGTTTCATGACGGTAATGCATTAATTTTTTGACTCTTCCAGATCTATCCAGTTCTCCGGCAGCAGACCCAGCCTGACGGCCAGGGTAATTGTCTTTTCGGCCCTTGCCACAACTGGCGGGTCTATCATTTTTGTGCCGAGTGCAACAACTCCAAGTCCCTTTTCAAGCGCATCGCGGTATGCGATGACTATCTTCTTTGCCTTTTCCAACTCCTGCGGTGAGGGGGAGAATCCCTCCCTGATAACGGCTATCTGGCGCGGGTGAATGCAGCCCATTCCCTCGAAGCCCATGGCTTTTGCCGAGAGTACGTTATTGAGCAGCCCTTCCATATCACCTACGTCAGAGAAGACCGAATCAATCGGCTGAATACCGGCTGCCTTGGAAGCAACCACAAGGCGGTTGCGGGCATAGAGTGACTCCTTTCCTTCCTTTGTGCGCTGCACTCCGAGGTCAGCGGTGTAATCTTCCAGACCTATTGCCATGGCCACTACTGATTTGGCAGCGGTGGCAATTTCCATAGCATGCTCCACTCCGGCAGCACTCTCAATGATAGGCATCAGGAAGACCATTTCATTCTGTCCTTCCCTTGCCTTTATCTCCCTGATTCTGTTATCAACCTTACGCACGGTTTCAGCATCTTCGCACTTCGGAATAAGCACCAGGTGAACGTTATGGGGTATCAACATTTCAAGGTCATCAAGTCCGCGTTCACCCTGGTTTATGCGTATCATCCTCTCAGCCCCGTAGAAATTGACAACCCTGAGGGCATTTCTGACAAGGATTCTTGCCTCATCCTTTCGTTCCGGGGCAACTGAATCTTCCAGGTCAAGAATGACTCCGTCAGGTGAATGAAGTCCGGCGTTGAGGAACATTCCCGGGCTGTTTCCGGGGAGGTAGAGCCTTGAGAACCTGAACCTGTCTCTTGATGAGGCATAAAGGTTTTCGGCGGCCATCTCCGGTATGAAGCACTTCTCAGTACCTGTAAGGGCTTTTACCGCTGCTTCAATCCTGGCGGCAATGACAAACGGCAACGCTCCTGAATCATTCATTGAGAGCCTGGCATTTTCAATGCCGAAGTAATGGAGAAGGTCACGGCACTGCCGTTCTATGGCCTTGCCGTACATAGTTTTTACCTTCGATTTTAGATTCAGCTCGATACCACCTGTTTCAGTGAGTTCAAGCGTTACTTCAATGTCAGACCGTATTCTGGGTCCGGTATTACCTGTTATTACCTGTTTCATTTTCTACTCTCTGAAATGAAATTCAAAAACATAATAAATTATCCGGGATGGCTGAACCGTATACCTTCTGCAATTGCAGGGCCGATAACACCAACCACGTTCGGTCCCATGGCGGGCACGGGAATTGAATGGCTTTGTCAGCTTTCTCCGGTTTGAATTCTAGCCTAATGCCACCAGCACTTCATCCTGAAGAACTGACTGGCTTGGGGAGACATTAACGGCTGTCACCTTTCCTGCCGTCTCAGCCTTAATGGCATTTTCCATCTTCATTGTCTCGAGGGTGCAAACTGTCTGACCCGGTTTGACATCATCACCCACCTTGACAAGGACCTGAATAATAATTCCCGGCAGCGGGGCCTTGATCTCCGTTGCCTTTCCTGAAGCAGATTCAGACGCTTCCTTTGTCTCCTTTAACGGCCTTGCATGTGTTGAAGCTGATGATACAACGGCTTTAGTCTTGGGTGTATCGCGTTGCATCTCAACATCATAGACGGTTCCGTTCACATCGATCCTTGCCATGCTTCCATCGATCCCAAGAACCTCAACATCATACTGGTTTCCGTTTATCTTGAACTTGAAGTTTTTCATTACACTTACGGATTATTTTTTCTTAAAGGTTTCTCATATGGTACAATTTGGAGTTCCAGGGCGAATAGTGCCTGGAGATGCGCTTGATGGTCACCACCCCGCTCTCCACGTCATGCAGTTCATTGAAATAGAGGTAAATGGTCATTGCGATGGCTGCGTTGACCTCATCTGACTCTGTTGTATCTGCTGTCTGAACAACTACCGGTTCAGTACCCTTTTTGCGGGCAGATTTTCCGGGTATTAAGTTCAGGATAATTTTGATAATGTACTTTATGAACCAATATACGAACAGCAGGGAGAGAAGTATTATTCCGATGCCCACCACAATTACGATCCAGTTGAGCTGATCAAGGATCTGTGAGCCCTCAATGAGATATATCCAGTTCATGATCATTTCTTATCAGAGTGGGATGTTGCCATGTTTCTTCATTGGTCCCGGGTCCTTCTTTGTGGAGAGTGTCCTGAGAGCCCTTATAACCCTGAACCTGGTGTTCCGGGGTTCAATCACATCATCGAGGTACCCGTATTTGGCTGCCTCGTAGGGGTTGGCAAACTTGTCGCGATACTCCTGTTCCTTTTTGGCCACGTACTCCTTGCGTTCTTCATCATCAGCAATCTCGCTGATAGCTTTTCCTTCAAGAACCTCGATGGCTCCCTGGGGACCCATCACTGCTATCTCAGCAGTAGGCCAGGCGTAGTTGATATCGCCTTTCAGCTGTTTGGATGACATGACGCAATGGGCTCCTCCATATGATTTCCTGAGGGTGACGGTCACCTTCGGCACATTGGCTTCGCCGTAGGCGTACATCAGCTTGGCTCCATGAATGATAATACCACCGTACTCCTGGGTTGAGCCTGGAAGGAATCCCGGGACGTCAACGAAGGTAACGATGGGGATATTGAATGCATCACAGAATCTTATGAAGCGTGCTGCCTTGCGAGAAGCTTCAATGTCAAGGACACCTGCCAGGTATGCGGGCTGGTTTGCAACTATGCCAACGGGCATACCGTCAAACCTTGCATAACCGACCACTATGTTCTTGGCATAGGCCGCATGGACCTCAAGGAAGTCATGATGGTCAACGACCCTTACAATCACATCCTTTACATCATAAGGCTGGTTGGGGCTCTCCGGTATGATATCATTCAGTTCATCCTCCAGTCTGTCAATCGGGTCATCACATTCCAGCTGCGGGGGTTCCTCAAGATTGTTCTGAGGCATGAAGCTCAGCAGTTTCCTGATAAGATCGAGCCCCTCCTGCTCCTCATCAACGGCGAAGTGTGCCACTCCGGACTTGGAAGTATGAACGCCGGCGCCGCCAAGTTCATCAATTGTAATATCCTCACCGGTAACGGCTTTTGCCACCTTTGGACCGGTGACGAACATATAGCTGCTCTTGCGGCTCATGATGATATAGTCAGTCAGTGCAGGGGAATAGACTGCACCGCCGGCGCAGGGGCCGAAGATGGCCGATATCTGCGGAATCACTCCTGATGCAAGGATATTGCGCTCAAATATTTCTGCATAGCCTGCAAGGCTTCTGACACCTTCCTGGATACGGGCGCCGCCGGAATCATTGATACCGATGACAGGAACGCCTGCCTGCATTGCCTTGTCCATAATCTTGCATATCTTCTGGGCGAATGTTTCTGACAGTGACCCGCCAAAGACCGTGAAATCCTGGGCAAAGACATAGACTACCCTTCCGTCGATGGTGCCGTGGCCTGTGATAACACCGTCAGAGAGGAATTTCTTGTCTGCCAGCCCGAAGTCCTCGGTCCTGTGGGTAACGAACATGTCAAACTCCTCGAAGCTGCCTTCATCAAGCAGCAGGTTAATGCGTTCCCTGGCAGTAAGCTTGCCTTTGGAATGCTGATCCTTAATTCGTTTTTCGCCGCCGCCCTTACGCGCTTTCTCCCTGTAATCAAGGAGTTGCTTGATTCTTTCCTGACTCTTCATTGAACCTGGTTATTTATTTGTTTTTGCTGTTTTTGTCCTCGCATAGTTCGGTAAGCACACCGAAGGTTGATTTGGGATGCAGGAAAGCGATGCTCAGCCCCTCGGCACCTTTTCTGGGAGTACTGTCAATAAGCCTGATCCCAGCTGCCTCAGCCTTACGGAGTTTATCCTCAATCTGGTCTACTGCAAAAGCAATATGATGAATTCCTTCTCCCCTCTTTTCGATGAATTTGCCTACCGGCCCTTCCGGGTCAGTTGACTCGAGCAGCTCAATCTTAGTCTGCCCGATCATAAAAAAAGCGGTCCTGACTTTCTGGTCAGCCACCTCCTCAATGTTGTAGCACTTCAGGCCCATGACATTCTCATAGAACGGAAGTGCCTCGTCAATGGATTTGACTGCAATTCCAATGTGCTCAATATGTGTGGGTTTCATAATAAATCAATTAAGATTGAAATAATAATAAGAAAATGCAAGTTAAATCTATTTAACTCATCCCCACACGATAAAAATCATGTTTTCAGGTCTCAGAATGGGAATTCCGTCGGCACTTCCTTCAGTTCTTCGGTCTCGGGCCTGGAAGCAGCTTCATGGATAGGGTTACCGTCAACGAAGACAGCCCTGAAGGGTCTTGTGGGGCATGCATACTCACAGGCTCCGCAACCGATGCAAATCTCGTCCCTAATTTCAGGTATGAGCAGGCTTCCTTCAAAGGGTACCATATGGCATGCCTTGGTGGGACAATGTTCAGAGCAGGCTCCGCATGCTGTCTTTTCAGTATTGACAATACAGTTTTCCTTTATGAAAACAGCTTTGCCTATCTGAGTCAGTTTTTTGGCTTCCGGCATCAGTGGCATGATTGCTCCTGTGGGGCAGACTTCAGAACAACGGGTACAATCATAGTTGCAGAAACCGCTGTGAAAATCCATCCTCGGCTGCATTATACCGGCAAAACCGTACTGGCTGGTTGAAGGCTGGAGCACATTTGTAGGGCAGGCATTGACGCACAGTGTACATGCCGTGCATCTGGAGGTGAACATTTCAATGCCGGATGATCCGGGAGGCGATACCGGGTAGAGCCGGTCTTCCCTGACTGTTGACTCCTTTGCAGGTGATGGCGTGGTGTCCTGCGCCTTCAGCAACTGCGAACCTCCTGCCAGCAGGGCGAGTGATCCGGCAATGAAGCCGCGGCGCGACGAGTCAGGTTCATCACTATCCTTCTGTTGCCGCTTCAGTCTTACCAGACCGTATGACATGCTGTTTCCCCTGCATGCGTCAACACAGTTGAAACAGTTGATACAGCGGCTCAGATCAACTGATTTGTTCAGGAAATCTATGCATGATGATTTGCATACCATTGCACACCTGCCGCATCGGGTACACTTATCCTCATCGAACCTGATTCTGAAGAGCGACACCCTGCTCAGCAGGCCAAGCAGTGTTCCAACAGGGCAGACGCTGTTGCAGTAGAGCCTGCCGTACCTGAAGGCAAGCAGCCCGATCAGCAGCAGGAATGCTGCTGGCACTATGTAGGCGGCGAGCTCATAGGGTTTGATATCCACGTGGTATACCGAATAGATGCCGAATTTACCCAGGATGCCTGCGAACAGATTGTTGATTAAAAGCACCACCGGCTGCACAAAGCAGGTCATCAGCCTCCCAAAGGTACTGTACGGATCAAGGATTGTGAGCACATAGACGCCTCCGATAGCCAGGAGTGCCGCTGTTATCACAAGGATGAAGTAACGCAGTATGGTGTAGGGTTTTTTGTAACCGTACTTGCGGAACCGTCTCTTTACCAGCCCTCCTGCCCGGCTTATCACATCCTGAAGTATGCCCAGCGGGCAGAGAAATGAACAGTAAGTTCTCCCGGTGAGGAGGGTCAGAACCAGAACGATTATGAATCCGGTTGAGGCTGCCACGCCTGCGATGACAAACTTGAGGAATGAGGGCACAAACTGAAGATGAAGGATCGGGCCGAAAGCCTTATCGCCAAGGACTCCCCTGAAGTCTACGAACAGGAATACAAACAGCAGAAGCACGAGGCTGGCAAATACGGTACGGATGTGTTTCAGGGCGGAGGACTTCATGAGTGGTTACATTTTCATCCTGTGTATATTCATTGCTGCAAGGTCCATTTTTCCTATTCCCATTCCTGCGGCAAGTTTTATATGTTCTATGGATGAGGGTTCCCTTCCCATGAGTTTTGCGCCTGCTGCATCAATGGCCACCCAGTCAGTAGAGAGCATGAGTGATTTCATATTTGAGAGGTCAGCCACTGACACGCCACGTGGCCCGTTACGCATCATCACATTGTAGGCATCCATGACATTGAGGTTTGGCTTCTTCGAAAACAGTGCGTAGTCAGCAATGCACTGGTTGAGATGATTCCTGTGCCAGTAGGAACGGTCCCATACCACCCCCATCATGTTCTTGAGGGCTCCCGTCATCAATGCCGAACTGTGGTGCTTGAGGATAGGAACATTGATAAAGACATCGCTCGAAAGAACAAGTTCATGAACTTTGACCTTCGTCAGTTTTTTCCCGTTGGGAATGGTTACCTCCTGATAATAGCTTTCCGAGTTGCTCGGCACCATCTTTGCTCCGGCATCCCTGACAGCCTGCTCAATGCCGGAGTTCTTGTAGCATTTGATCCAGTTATCGCATGTATTGTCAAATACCAATACCTCCTTCGCTCCTGCCCTGTAACAATGCTCAATAATCCTCTTCACGAGGGCAGGGTTGGTATTCCCTCCCTTTTCAGGCACCACGTCCCAGCCGATATTCGGCTTCACCAGCACCTTCTGTCCTTTTTTGACAAAAGTACCCATGCCGCCCAGTGCCTGTATGCCCATGTCAAACATTGCAGCCGGCTCTCCCCCCATCACTGCAATAAGGTCATAATCAGTACCTGAAGGAAGAGGCTTTCCGGCAAATGCATTCTTATAACCACCAAAACTCATGAAGGCTCCTGCAGCCAGACCGGCACCAAGTGAATTTCGCAAGAAACTTCTCCTTTTCATTACCTTCTGTTTGATATTACCCCAAAAATGAGAAATGCAAAGTAAACATTTTTTTTAATATATCGGCTCCGTATTCTTATATTAGCAGCCTGAGAATGCGACCTTAAGCGATTATGCGCTGCCGGCAGGTGATGTTAAAAAAACTAAAAAAATGAAGATACTATATTACGACTGCTTTTCAGGAATCAGCGGAGACATGAACCTGGGTGCACTGCTTGACCTGGGAGTAAGCAGTGAGATACTGACCGACGGCCTGAAGAAACTCAATACAGGTGGCTGGAGGCTGGATATCAGGCGGGATCAGAGACATGGCATCACCGGCACAAAAGTTACAGTCATCACAGATCATGATGATTATGAGCACCCGTACGGGAATGATCACAAGCAATGCCATGACAGCCAACATGACCACGAACACAGCCATGAGCAGCACCACCACAACCACCTGGAGCACGAGCACAATAATGGGCAGTGCCATGAGAGTCACCAGGACCATGGACACGATCATGGGCATCACCATGACAATCTTCATGACCACGGATACACTCACGAGCAGTGCCATGACAGCCACCATGACCACGGGCACAGTCATGAACAGTGCCATGACAACCACCACGAGCATAGTCATGAGCAGCACCAGGACCATCACCATAAGCACAGGAATCTTGCCGACGTGGAAAAGATAATCAATGAAAGCGGTCTGCCGGCTCCGGTCAGAGAGCTGGCGATGAAGATATTCAGACATATAGCCGAAGCTGAAGCAGTTGTACATGACAAACCCCTGCATGAGGTTCATTTTCATGAGGTGGGTGCAATTGACTCCATTGTTGACATAGTTGGTGCAGCCATTTGCCTCAATGAGATCGGCGCTGACAGGGTTTATGTTTCGGAAATTGAACTCGGAAGCGGTATGGTCAGGTGCCAGCACGGGCTGCTGCCTGTCCCTGCACCAGCAACAACACGGATCATCAGTGGTTTCCCGGTTCATATCGGCGGGGTTGATTTTGAAGCCACCACCCCCACCGGGGCTGCAATCATTGCTGCCATTGCAGAACCATTGCCCCCATCAATGAGAATGGTCATCAGGAAGAGCGGTTACGGCATTGGTCAGAAAAACAACCCTTCCAGACCCAACATACTCAGGGTCTGTCTGGCGGAGAGTGCCGGTGAAGTTGAGAGAGGGCATCCGGCAAGGCTTGTTGAATGCAATGTGGATGACATGAATCCTGAGATGTCGGAATACATATCCGGCAAGCTTTTCGCCGCAGGCGCAGGAGACGTATGGTTCACGCCGGTGATAATGAAAAAGGGGCGGCCGGCCTTTACCATCAGCGTCATCTGCGAGGAGGATCAGCTTGATGCTGTCAGGGAGATACTGTTCACCGAGTCAACCACAATAGGGCTGAGGGTACTGCCCTTCTCCAAGGAGACACTTCACCGCGAATTTGAAGAGGTTGATACCAGGTTTGGGAAGGTGACAGTCAAGAAATCATATTTCAACGGAAGGCTGGTGTCGGTCAAGCCTGAAGCGGACAGGTGTGCAGCCATTGCAGCCACGACGGGCATACCGATGAAAAACGTGATCAGTGAGATAACCTCTCTAATCAGGGACGAATTATGACCGCTGCACGGAAGCTTGACAGACTCAGGTCTATCCTTTCCGGATCAGGTTCGGCAGTAATAGCCCTGTCGGGTGGTACTGACAGCACATTCCTGGCCAGTGTTGCCGCAGAGGTGCCCGGACTCCGCCTGATGGCCGTGACGGTAAGCACCCCGTACATGTTCTCATCAGAGGTTGATGAGGCTGCCCGCTTCTGCGGGGAGAGGGGTATTCCCCACCGGCAGGCATCCTTTGACACTCCGCCTTCGGTTGCCTCAAACCCTCCCGACCGGTGTTATCTGTGCAAGAAGGAGGTGATGAAAGCCATCTCCGCCGTGGCGAGGGAAGAGGGATATGCATCAGTCTTCGATGGCACCAACGCAGATGACCTGCTTGATTACCGTCCGGGACTAAGGGCTCTTGAGGAAGAGGGAGTAAGAAGTCCGCTTGCTGAAGCCGGTCTGACAAAGGATGAGATAAGGGCGCTGGCCAGGGTGGCCGGCCTGGATGCAGCTGACAGACCCTCTGACACCTGCCTGTTGACCCGCTTCCCACATGACACGGAGATAAAGCACTCTGATCTCAGGAGAGCCGGGAAGGCTGAAAGGATAGTGAGCGAAGCAGGATTCGCGGGCGCCCGGGTAAGGGTGCACGGTGAACTGATCAGGCTTGAGCTGATGAAGGAGCAGTTTGAACTGCTTGCCCTGACTGAGACAAGGATGACAATTGCCTCTGCACTGAAAAAACTTGGTTACAGATATATTACAATTGACGCTGAAGGTTACAGGAGCGGAAGCATGAACAAAACGACGAAAAAATGAATTCATCAGAGCTTGAAAAGATACTTGGGGAGATCAGGGCCGGGAATATGAGTGTTGAAGAGGCTATGGAGAAGCTGCGTGACTTTCCCTATACAGACCTGGGATTTGCACGCATAGATAACCACCGGGAGCTAAGGACAGGGTACCCCGAGATAGTTTACTGTGCCGGCAAGACCCCGGAGCAGGTCAGGGCCATTTTCAAGGCCATGGAGAGACACAATAATAATATAATAGGTACAAAAGCCGGGAAGGAGATGTTTGACTATATCAGTCCCTCTTTCCCTGAAGCAGTCTATTATGAGACTGCACGTATCATCAGCATAGTGAAAAAGGAGATTGTTCCCCCGGCATCGAAAATTGCAATCATTACTGCCGGCACCTCTGATATCCCTGTTGCCGAGGAGGCTGCTGTCACTGCCGAGCTTCTCGGAAACGAGGTGATAAGAATCTATGATGCCGGCGTGGCCGGGATACACAGGCTGGTTGACAAGCTGCCTGAGATAAGGAGTTGCAGGGTCTCTGTGGTTATTGCAGGCATGGAGGGAGCACTCGCGAGCGTGGTTGGCGGACTGGTAAACATGCCGGTGATAGCCGTACCAACCAGCGTGGGTTACGGAGCCGCCTTTGAAGGTATCTCTGCGCTGCTGGCTATGATGACAAGCTGTGCGGCAGGTGTTACCGTGGTGAACATAGACAACGGCTTCGGGGCAGGCTTTGCAGCCAGCCGGATCAACAGGCTCTGATTGCCATGGCAGACGAGCTCCTCCTTTCAACTGCATACTTCCCTCCTGCCGGGTATATGGCTCTGATTGCCCGCAGCAGGGGTGTTCTGATAGAGCGGGAGGAGAATTATCTCAAACAGACCTGGCGCAACAGGTGTCTTGTAATGAGTGCAAACGGTCCGCTGCCCCTGATTGTTCCGGTGCTCCGCGGATCATTCCATAAGACAGCGATCAGGGATCTGAGGATAGACAACAGCAGGCGATGGCCGGAACTGCATCTCAGGGGGATTGTTTCCGGCTATTCAGCCGCTCCCTTCTTCGAGTTTTACTTTGATATGATATCAGGGGTGGTGTCAAGGAGACATACATTCCTTCTTGATCTCAACAGTGAGGCGCTTGAGGCGGTATGCCGGGCCACGGGCATTGATGTGCCGGTTGGTTACACTGACCGCTTTGAGCAGGAGGGCACACGGGAAAATGACTACAGGTACCGGATCACTCCAAAAAAAGCGTCAGAAATACCGGGTTACAGGGATCTGCCCTATACACAGGTATTCGGTGACAAGCAAGGTTTTGTTGCGGGGCTGAGCATAATAGATATGCTCCTTAATAACGGCCCAGGGACCCGAGCGTTATTACTAAGGTCCCTGGGAGCAGACAACTGTTAACCAACTTTAGAACTTCAGTCCCACAGTGACTGACAGGTATTTATCCTTTATATTCAGATTAACCGGATCACTTGTGTATTCCCTGACTGCCCTGGAGTCATCGGGGTACATCATGTATGCCTCATAGCTGTTGAGCCACACCATTGCCACGTCGATGTAAAAATTATCCTGTCTGTATCCCAGCCCTGCGCTGTATCCGTTTGATGATGCCTCCTCATTCAGTGTTCCTTTGATGAATGCCGGACTGTGATAGCTGTATCCTCCCCTCAGGTAGAGTGGTCCGAAGCGTGCCTCGGCTCCAAGCCTGAGGTTGCCGGCAGCGCCCATCTCGGCAGCCATATCTTCGTTCTCCGGATCGAAGTTATAGCCGTCAGCACCATTGCTAAGCCGTGCCGTGGCATAATCGATATACTCATAGTCAGCGCTGATCAGTCCGAAGTTACCTATCTGGTATGCAATACCTGCATTCAGGTGATAAGGGGTTGTGAGACGGTAACTGTATGTCATGTTTTCATTGCCACTAACCGGGTTGGCATCGTCAGAAGGATCGGACGGTGTGTCATTGTCAAGCTTGACTGACAGGCTGTTATAGAAATCTTCATTGATTGTGTATATGGCAGGTGTAGTGAAGCTCACCCCGAGGCGGAGTGATTCTACAGGTCTGACAATTGCTCCCAGCTTGAAGTTCCAGCCTGAACCCGAGGCTTTGAAATGGTCGGTATAGGTGAAATTCACAAAGTCGAATACCTTCTGTGCATCATCTGACTCGAGATGGCTGTAATGACCTGTATATGAAATATTGGTGATGCCAAATCCGGCACCCAGATAAACCTTGCCGCCAAGGCTTGCACCAATGGCAAAGTTATGCTCATTGCTGAATCCCGAGTTGTCAATGATTCTCTTTACCTTCTGTCCATATACGGGATATATCTCTCCGTAATAAGAAAAGATTGAGGCATATTCATCAAGATAATTAGGAAGGGTATCAATGAGGTATGTATCCCATGCCATGAATGCCGTTCCGCCGAGCTCGCCGGTCCTGCAACCGGTACCCTGCAGGGCCCAGAAGTCGGCCATTGAACCGTTGTTGCTGATACCGTCAATCACTGCATTCCTGTAGTAATTATTGGTTCTGTTGAAGGTGTAGGCAAAGTTCAGGTTCGTGAGTCCTTTTCCACTGCCAGTACGGAATGATGAGACCAATCCGGCATGGCCGAGCGTTAGTCCGGAGTAGCTGTCGTCAGAGCCGTATCCGTTCCAGTCGGTATTCATGTCGCGGAAGAAAACCGCTGGTGTTATGGTTAATTCCATTGAGCGGAATACGCCTGCTGCTGCAGGGTTTATTGCAATCGCCGACACGTCGCCTCCGAGTGCGGTAAAAGCGCCGCTCATACCGTTGAATCTTGCGGTTCCCTGGTAGAAAAGCCTTGAGTACCTCAGCGCATCATCCATGTTCTGCCCTGCCAGCCAGGCCGGAAGCATCAGAACTGTTGCGGTTATCAGTAATATTTTTCTTTTCATTTCCTTTAGTTTTAAATGTACACTTCCTGTTGCTCCTGCGATATGCGGAACATTTATCAGCAATATTGTCCCATATTTTACCTTCTTCCGCCTGATGAGCTCCGTCCTCCTGATGAAGAGGAGGATGAGGATGAAGATGAAGATGAGGAAGAGGATCCTGAGCTATAGCTTCCGCCCGAGGAGTATGAGCCTCCTGAGCTGTAGCTTCTGCTCCCGGAAGAGAATGATGACCCGCTGCTCCTGCCACCGGAAGAGTATGATGAACTGCTACTGCGTGAAGGAGCTGAGTACTGTACCGGTGATGATGACGACCTTGACGGTGTGTTGTACGCCGGGGTAGTACTGCTGCTTCGCGGGGCAGTGGTTGTCCTGTTGTATACTGTTCCGCTGCTCTGGGTAGTTGTACCGCTGTTGCTGCGGGTAGTGTTGTAGGATGGTCTTGAGCTTACCCTCGGGTTGTTGTAGCTCGGGGTGTAGCTTCTTTCAGCAGTCTGGTACTCAGGCCTGTTTGCAGACTGTGTCTGTGTTCTGACCGGTGTCTGAGTCCTGACTGGTGTTTGGGTTGTTCTGACCGGTGTCTGTGTTCTGACCGGTGCCTGCTGCTGTGTTCTGGTCTGGGTGGTTGTTTCACTCCTCACAGGAGTCTGAGTCTGGGTACGCGTCTGGTTCTGGACCATTGTATTACCCGATTCGCGTCTAGCATATTCAGGTTTTGAGACTGTTGCAGTGCCCTGACCGGCATTGCTGACAGTTCCATCCTGGGTTCTGCGGGCACCCGTGGTTGTTCCGGCAACTGCGGCATTCCTGCCGGCTGTGGTCTCAGTGGCTGTCCTCCTTGAACCTGCGGGAGTGTCACCTGTACCGGCAGGCAATGCGGTGCCGGATGCGATCCTCCTGCTATTGATGTCACCTGAAGGTGCATAGCCTGACTTGGTCCTTGTGTCAGTGTTGGAGTATGAGCCTCTTGACATTGTGCTGTATCCTCCCCTGCGGGCGATATTCTGCACATATCCGCCGTCGTTGTAATGTGAGGGATATCCGTAGCCGGAGTACCAGGGATAGTATCCGTAGTATCCATAACCGTAATAGCCTCCGTAGTAATTATAGTAGGAATACGGGTTGTATCCCCATGAATAGTACGGAGAGTAGTATGAATAGGGATAATAGTATGAATAGGGATAGTAATAGTCATAGTAGAAGGGATCATAGCCCCATGAATAGAATGATCCGTAAGGCCCCCAGTAGCCATAACCCAGGCTGAGTCTCAAAGAGAACGGTGAGTAGTAGAACGGATCTCTCCAGTAAGGATAGAAGTAATCATCACTGAAGAGGTATATCCTGTCAGCCGCGCTGCCGTAATAGTTGTATACTATTGTCTGTTCGCCGCCTGCAGCATATTCCGAATACTCATCAGCCGGCACATATTCGTCAGCGATTAGTGTATCTGCTGCATATATATTATCATAGTAGGCTTGTCCGTCATTCCTGCCCTGGACAGTGGAAGCAGTCACAGCCACTGTATTCTCTGACGGCCTGTAGTACAGGTCATCATTATAATAGGCACCTGTGAAGCGGAGTGATGAGCACGCGCTTGCTATCACAAGTATTACCGGGATTATGTAGAAAAACCTTTTCATTTCAATCTCCTTCTGGTTATCAATCCAAAATTATACAAATTCCATACCAATTTCACTCTGCTGGCCAGATATTTATCATTCGCCAAAATAAGCAAAAATTCAGCATGATGCTCCGGCATACTTTCCGGTTCACAAGATTTGTCTATTTTTACGCAATCTTTTTATAAGAATAACTATTATAAGAAATCATTACTGCGGAATGGCCAAGTTTCTGACAAACAGGGATGAAAATTACTCCCGGTGGTACAATGACCTGGTTATAAAGGCTGACATGGCTGAAAACTCGGCTGTGCGCGGTTGCATGGTCATCAAGCCGTACGGGTACGCGATATGGGAAAAGATACAATCGGAGCTTGACCGGATGTTCAAGGCTACCGGTCATGTCAACGCATATTTCCCGCTCTTTATCCCCAAATCATTCTTCAGCCGCGAGGCTGCCCATGTGGAGGGATTTGCCAAGGAGTGTGCCGTTGTAACTCATTACAGGCTCAAGAACTCACCTGACGGCAAGGGCATTGTTGTTGATCCTGACGCCCGTCTGGAGGAGGAACTCATTGTGAGACCCACATCGGAGACAATAATCTGGAATACATATAAGGACTGGATCCAGTCATACCGTGACCTGCCGCTGCTTATCAATCAGTGGGCCAATGTAGTAAGGTGGGAGATGCGGACGAGGCTTTTCCTCCGCACCACCGAATTCCTGTGGCAGGAGGGTCATACGGCCCATGCCACCAGGGAGGAAGCCGAAGAGGAGGCTATAAAGATACTGAATCTCTATACCGACTTCGTTGAGAATTACATGGGTGTACCTGTAGTCAGGGGGGTAAAGACTGAGAGCGAGAAGTTTGCCGGTGCCATTGATACCTATACAATCGAGATGCTCATGCAGGACGGCAAGGCTCTGCAGGGCGGAACAAGCCACTTCCTGGGGCAGAATTTTGCAAAGGCATTTGATGTGCAGTTTACAAACCAGGAGGGCAAACTCGATTATGTCTGGGCAACCTCATGGGGCGTAACAACCCGTCTGATAGGCGCTTTGATAATGGCTCACGCCGACAATAACGGACTGGTTCTCCCGCCGAAGCTGGCTCCTATCCAGGTTGTGATAGTTCCAATCTACAAAGGCAATGATCAGCTTGACAAGATTTCGGATATAGCCGTTGATATCAGGCAACAGCTTGAAAAGGCAGGGTTTACCGTCAAATATGACAACCGTGATACCCATAAACCCGGGTTCAAGTTTGCTGAATACGAGCTTAAGGGAGTGCCGGTGCGACTGGCGATTGGTCCCCGCGATGCGGAAGATGGCACCGTGGAGGTGGCCCGCCGTGATACCCTGACCAAGGAGACCATCAGGCGCGAAAACATCGTTACTCATGTCACCAGCCTCATGGAAGAGATCCAGCAGAACATCTTCAGAAAAGCTGTTGAATTCAGGAAAGAAAACACCTTCACGGCTGACACCTGGGAAGAATTCACGGATATCATCGAAAACAGGGGTGGTTTCGTTCTTGCACACTGGGACGGCACGGCGGAGAGTGAAGACAAAATAAAGGAACTCACCAAGGCCACCATCAGGGCAATACCATTTGACAGCAGGGAAGAAAAGGGCAAATGTATCCTTACAGGCAATCCTTCAAACCGCAGGGTATTGTTTGCAAGGGCCTACTAAACAGATACTTGACCAAGACAGGCATAGATCACCCGCGAATTGACTCCAGAGGGTGATTTATGTTTAATGGATTGGGTTTGTTTTTGTTTGAAATAAATCTGTAATTTTAGACAATTCCGCAATTGAACTGTTATGGCAGATGAGATTACACAAAGCAAGGTTCTGATAGTAGACACTCTGAAAGGAAAATCCGTGCTCAAGCAAAAGGTATTTGACAATACAGCAACAGCCTTCCTGATGATAAAGGATATTCTGAAGAATCTTGCCCGGGATGTGAACAGCACTCTGAGTGGAGTTGACCAGAGGATACGCATGGAATATACTGACAGGAGCACTTTTGATGCTCAGCTCAAGGTGGCGGCCGATCTTCTTATGTTCAGCATGCACTCAAACATTTTTCAGTTTGACCGCGAGCATCCTGCCTGGAAAACGGCATACATACAAAAGAACAGGTTCAATTCATACAGCGGCATAATAAACATATACAACTTCCTGGCAGATTCATTCAAGTATTCGAGGCTTGATGACCTTGGGTACCTTATTGCCCGGATCTTTATCAATCATGAGAACCAGTGTTTTGTTGAAGGCAAGAGGCAGATGGGTATGCTGTTCACCAATTACGGCAACGAAGCCTTCAGTCAGGAATCGCTGAAGAAGATTGTTTATACGGCCATCAATTATTCACTTGAATTTGACCTTCTGGTTCCTCCGTATGACACGGTGAAAATTGCTTCAGTAGGCCAGGCAGAATCAAAGATACAGCATTCACGGCTGATAACCGGAAAAAGACTCGGGTTCCAGTTCAACTCTGATGATATTCTGGATGACAATTCAAAGCCAAGGTGAATCCATTCACAAATAGGAGCATCACAACCCTGTTTTTTTTCTTTCTGTCACTCTTTTTTACCCTCCCCGGGCGCCCTGTTGCTGCCCAGGACACCACTGTTCCCGACACTCTTTCAAGGGCTTTCTATGACTCCCTCAGGGTAAGGGCTGAAAAACGCAGGCTGACGAGACTCCTCTATGATATGATCATTGTCACGCCGGCTCCGTCAGGGCATGCAAGGGAAGAACTGGCCAGCACCACAGCCTATGAAGCGTACGAGGGAAGGAAGATACGCAACATAGAGATCATCAGGCTCGACGCCTTCGGACAGAATATAGACAATCCTGAGGAGAAGACTCCTTCACGCGCGCAGAGGTTTATGAACTCCACCTATACCAAGACCAGAAGGTTCGTGCTGAGCCAAAACCTCGTATTCAAGACGGGAGACACAATTTCATCGCTGGAGCTGTCTGACAATGAACGCCTTCTCAGACGGCTGCCTTTTATTGATGATTCCCGGATAACGGTGGTGCCGGCAGACAGCAACCAGGCTGACATTGCTGTTATTGTGCGTGAGAAATACCCTGTAGGAGCCAATCTGCGCATTGATGACATCAGGAGCGGCAAAGTGGGCATTTTTACAAGTAATTTTGTGGGACTGGGCCATGAACTGGAGATCAGTACTCCATATGACTTTAATGAGTATGATGCACCGGGAATAGGGCTCCGCTATTCCATCAACAATATTGCCCGCACCTTTTCAAGGCTGAACATGCATTTTTCTGACGGCCTGGGAACCACACACATGGGAGGTGCCTTCAGCAGGAATTTTGCAACATCCGAAACCAGGTGGGCTTGGTCAGCCTCCGTGACATTCACCCGTACCAATGATAGAATTGACACCATGGCTGTGCCGGCTCCTTTAAGGTTCACCTGGCAGGATTACTGGGCGGCAAGGTCATTCATGCTCGACAGGAGCACTGTGACAAGACTGATAATCACGGGCAGGTATATGCACAACAACGTATTCAGGAGACCAGGCATTGATGCGTTTTCTTACTACCGCATGCAGAACTACCAGTCAGTTACCGGGAGCATTGCACTCTCCTCGCAGCGATTCCTCAACACATCATTGATATACAGTTACGGTCGTACTGAGGATATACCATACGGTTATATGGCGGAACTGCTCCTGGGGCGTGAAAAGAATGAGTTCAAGTGGAGGAGCTATGCAGGAGGAACGATTGCTTACGGCAATTTTTACACCGGGGTTGGTTATCTCTACACCGGAGCCGGCATATCAGCATTTTACAATAACGGGCACACGGAGCAGGGTCTGTTTCAGGGAAGCCTGCGCTATTTCACCCCCCTGGCCAGGGTGGGGCGGTCAAGGATGCGTACTTTCATAAACCTGAACTTCTGCAGGGGTTTTAACAGATATACCGATGAATACCTCTATTTCAGGGATGATGGCCTCATCCGCGGTTTCCGCAATGATTCCCTGGGCGGCAACACCCGCATCACAGTATCGGTTGAACCGGTTCTGTTCGTCTATAAACCGGTGATTGGATTCCGGTTTGCCCTCTTTGCCTTTGCCGATGCAGGTTTATTGTCCAGGGGCCGGCAGATGGGATCAGACTATTATACCGTCGCTGCTCTCGGAGGCGGGGTCAGGATCAGGAATGACCAGCTTGTGCTTAATACCCTGCAGTTGAGAATCGCGTGGTATCCCAACTCACCTCCATGGTCAGAGAGCTCCCTGCTGACTGCCAATAGTATCATGCGTCTGAGGCCTCCGGGTTTTGAACCTGATCCTCCGGGGCTGGTTCCATACCTTTAGGCCCGGTGATTCCGAAGACCTCCTGCATCCGGGCTTTTTCACTGAACACCGCACTTTTAACATGATGATTCTTAACTTTGCAGAAAGCAGGTGGTTATGCTCAGCAGATTTCTGGAATTTTCCGAACGTGAAAAGCTCTTCACCGGGGCAGGCAGGATACTGCTTGCCGTTAGCGGCGGTATTGATTCCATGGTGATGGCATGGCTTTTCAGAGAGGCCGGCATTGAGCACTCTGTAGCACACTGCAACTTTTCACTGAGGGGAGATGAATCTGACGGTGATGAGGAGTTCGTCGCTTCATACGCCCGCATAAACAACATTCCATTCTTCAGCAAAAGGTTTGATACACTGGTATACGCCGGCACAAACAGGATCTCGGTACAGATGGCAGCAAGAGAACTGCGGTACAACTGGTTCAGGTCGCTCCTCTGCTCCGAAGGCTTTGATGCCGTGGCTGTGGCACATAACCTGAATGACAATGTGGAAACCTTCCTGATCAACCTGTCAAGGGGAACAGGCCTTCAAGGACTGACCGGCATGAGCCCGCGCACAGGAGAGATTATCAGGCCCCTGCTCTTTGCAACCAGGGATGATATTGTATCCTGTGCCACTGCCAGGGGCATAGATTTCAGAGAAGACAGGTCAAACGCCGAACTGAAGTATATTCGCAACAGGATCAGACACAAGGTTATACCAGAGCTGGGAAAGGTCAATCCCGGGATACTATCGGCAGTGGTTGATACTATGAAGAACCTCGCCTCCGCCTCGGCACTGATGGATACTTATCGTTATCAGCTTGGCAGACAATTATTCACCTCTTCGGGTGATACCACCGTGGTTGAAATCAGCAGTCTTCTGGAATTGAACCCGTTGGCGCCACACATCTTTGAACTTTTCCGCCCGTTCGGGCTTTTTCCGAAACAGACTGACGAGGTCATCTCTCTTCTTCAGGCAGGGACAGGTAAAATGGTTTACACGGCAACCCACCGGTTACTGAACGACAGGGGACGGATAATCATTTCACCCGGGAAACCGGAAGCTCCATCAGAATACCGATTCAATTCCATTGACGAGATGCGTCTGTCTGGTCTGTTTAGTGCGGTAAGGATCACAGAGCCTTCTGAAGATGCGCTGCCTGCCACGCGCCTGACCGCCTCCCTCGATCTTGACCTGGTGACTTTCCCGGTCACGGTGAGGCAATGGAAGCCGGGTGACAGGTTCATGCCACTGGGGATGAGGCAGATGAAGAAAATCAGTGATTTCCTGATAGATATGAAAGTGCCGGTGACGGAGAAGGAACAGGTTATGTTGCTTCTGTCAGGCGGTGATGTCATGTGGGTAATGAGTTACCGGATAGATAACCGGTTCAGGGTCACAGAGGAGACCGGGAAGATACTTGTTCTTACCCTTTGAACCGTCGCACCGGGCTTCAGCCAAGAGTCTCTCAGCGTTCTCTTATCCCGTTTATTCCCCTGTCAATCATCATCAGGTCAGCCAGGCCGATTGCAACGGCTGATTCCAGGATAACCGGGATGCGCCGGGCAATGCATGTATCATACCTGCCGGTTATCTCAAGGTCTGTCATCTCACCGGTTTCGGTATCAAATGTTTTCTGGGTGACACCCGTACTTGCAGCAGGTTTGACTGAGACCCTGACGATAAGGTCATTGCCGTTGGTTATTCCACCATTGATGCCGCCGGCATTATTGGTTGATGTTTTGCCCCTGGCATCAATAAACGGGTCATTATGGAGTGACCCATAGCTCCTCGACGAGGCGAATCCTGCCCCGAACTCCACCCCGTTGACTGCCGGAATCCCGAAAGCAATCATTCCCAGGAGTGACTCCACTGACATGAACGAGGGTTCCCCGAGCCCTTTCGGAACATTTTTCACCACGCACTCCACCACTCCTCCGATGGTGTCATTGGTCTCCATTGCCTTTGCAATAGCCGCCGGGATATCCGTCTCCCCTCCCGCTTCCACCAGGGTGGCTGTTATTATTGCAGGCGACACGATCTTGCGGGCGAAGTAACCGGCAGTAACGATGCCCCATGTAAGGCGGCCCGAGAAATGCCCTCCTCCGCGCATGTCGCTGAAGCCCTTATACTTGAACCCGGCTGTGAAATCAGCATGACCGGGCCGCGGTATACTGGTAAACTGCTCATAGTCGCCCGGATTGAAGTCTTTGTTTTGGGTGCAGATCACCAGCGGGGCGCCTGTAGTATAGTCATTGTAGATACCGCTTATCACCTCCGGCTCATCCGTCTCCCTGCGGGTGGTTGTTCCCGGCAGCAATCCCTTCCTCCTGGAGAGGTCTGCCATGAGCTCCTCACGCCAGTAGTGCAGACCCGCGGGGCAACCGTCAATCACCACTCCCACTGCCGGGCCGTGCGACTCCCCGAACAGTGATACCCTGAAAATTGTTCCGATCGTGTTCATTTTTCAAATAATATAATTACTGACTATGACTCTCCTTTTCGTTGTAATAATTGACAAATGTCTGTAGTTCAAAAGTTGAAATCCTTCTTATGACCGTTCTTCCGATTGATCTCAATAAAACGAAATTCACCCGGTCTGACTCACTCTTCTTGTCCCTTGAGATCATGCTGACCACATTTGCCGGCAGTTTATGGCCGGTCAGAAGACCGGCTTTCGCCAGTGTTGTCTGCAGGAGGCTGAGTTCAGAATGAGCCATTTCTCCTTTCCATACTGACAATTCCGCAGCAATGACCATTCCGTTTGCCACAGCCACTCCGTGAGGGAGCCCGTAATGTGTTTCAATTACATGGCCGAAGGTATGCCCGAAATTGAGTATCCTTCTCTTCCCTTTCTCGAACGGGTCATCTCTTGCCACTCCGGCTTTTATCCTGACAGCCCTGAGGATCAGGTCACCGGTTACCGCCATGTTTCCTGCGATGATCTGTCCGGCTGAAGCCGAAATATCAAAGAAAAGGTTCCTGTCACGAATGACTGCATACTTGAACAGCTCTCCCATTCCTGACCTCACCTCTTCCTCAGGCAGTGTTTTCAGCATTTCATGGTCACAGAGAACGAACTCCGGCTGGCGGAATGTACCGATGGTATTCTTGTATTCTCCCAGGTTCACACCCGTCTTCCCTCCTATGCTTGCGTCCACCTGTGAGAGCAGTGTGGTGGAAACGAATGCGTGCCTCACCCCTCTCATATAAACTGAAGCCACCATGCCAGCAATATCACATACCACTCCTCCGCCAAACCCGAGGATGAATGATGAACGGTCGGCGCCTGCCTCAAGCATCCTGCTGCAGACCTCTTCCACTACCTTCAGCCTCTTGCTCTTCTCCCCCGGTTCAATTGCAATTACCTCTCCGTGAGGAAACTGTTTCCCGTACAGCTTCTTTACATTCCGGTCAGTTATAATGAAGAGCCCCTTTTTCGGGAGCAGAGTGACAACATCATCCACTGTTCCCCCGGATAAAATAAGGGATTCCCCCGCAGGGCCGTTTATTCTGATCCGCTTCATTCCGGCACAAAATAAAAAACAAAACCGGTTTTCAACATGATTTTATTCAGATAGTGGTACTTTTTCGGTAAAAAATAAAAATAGTAAATTCATCCCCTGAAACAGAAGAGCAGCGTGAAGACAGCAGAGAGATACAGCGGCATTCTGGAATGGTTTAAGACGAACATGCCACTGCCGGAGACGGAGCTGGTGTACAGTGATCCTTTTCAGCTTATTGTGGCTGTGATTCTCTCGGCGCAGTGCACTGACAAGAGGGTGAACATGATCACTCCCGCTCTTTTTGCTCGTTATCCGGATGCGTTTTCAATGGCAAAAGCAACTCAGGAAGAGATATTCGGACTGATAAAGAGTTGTTCCTACCCGAACAACAAGGCGAAGCATCTCCTGGGGATGGCTGAGATGATTGTAAACCGTTTCAATGGCAAGGTTCCCTCGACTCATGAGGAACTGACCATGTTGCCCGGGGTTGGCAGAAAGACGGCTAACGTCATAGCCTCGGTGGTATGGAACAGTCCGGTCATTGCCGTTGACACGCACGTCTTCAGGGTTGCCCGTCGTCTGGGGCTGACTCCGGGGGCGAGGAACCCGCTTGAGGTTGAGCTCAGGCTGACACGTGAGATACCTGAAGAATTAAGGCCAAAGGCACATCACTGGCTGCTTCTCCACGGCCGTTATACCTGCACGGCACGAAAACCCGGATGCCAGGAGTGCGGTCTGAAGCAGTGGTGCGCATGGTATGCTTCTCAAACAGGAAAATAAGTAGACGGGGCAGTCCGTTATACATCATATATATATGAGTAAATTTGTTCAGTTGGACCGCTATTCCCCGTTTAATGTACACACATGACATCAGGATGGAAAAGAGAAAAGAGCCAGTCAATGAACCGGAACACTCCGAGGAATACCTGACCTCTCTCAGAAATCTTGCAGAAATCTCTGAGCTGGCGTTCAACAGTACGAACCAGCTGATCACCCTGAGCAACCTCGAGACTCAGAAGTACATTGAGGTCAACCAGGCTTTCCTTGATACCACAGGTTACCGGAGGGAGGAGATCATCGGCAAGACCTCCGATGACATTCAGCTTTATGTTGACCTCATTCAGAGCCGCAAGTACATGAGGCTCATCTCCAGGCTGAAGCAGGTGAGTGATCTCGAGATCAAACTACGGATGCGTTCGGGTGATGAAAGAACGTTTCTCTTCAGTGCCCGTACTATCTTCATGGGCGATGAGATATTCCTCATTACATACTACAATGACATCAGTGTACTGAACGACGGCTTTGCACGGGCTGAGTCGGAGAAGATACTGAGGGAGATATTCGATTCCATGAGCAGCTATGCCATCATCCTCAGGAGAGAGGGTGACGACAAGCATTTCATCATCGACTTCAACTACAGGGCCGAAGATGTGGAGCAGATTGACCGCAAGGATGTCCTCGGCAAGGAGATCGGTGAAACACCTTTTGCAAGGAACGAGACATTCCTCTCGCTCCTTGAAAACCTGGAATCAAGTCATCGTCCGTACAAGACACCCGTTTCCCCTGATGGCAGTGATGACTCAGGTTTCTATATCGGACTATTGCTCTCTTCAGGAGACATACTTGTTACCTGGGAGGCCGGTAAAGCACAGAAGGAAAGGGAGAGCGAAATTCTTAAACAGGGAATCGTTTTCGAGACCTTTGCCGAATTGCTCCCTGAGATGATAATGGAGATTGACGTCGAGGGGCATGTCACTTTCATGAACACCCGGGGAATGATGACACTGGGGTTTGACAACAACGATCTTGCCAACGGAATCACACTCTCGTCGCTCTTTATGCCCGAAGACCTTGAAAGGCTGATGAGTGAGCTCTCCGGCCTGACCAGTCCCGGGCAGATCACCTTTGATGAGTATGTCCTGGTAAACAAGCTGAAAAGGAGAGTGACGGTACTCTTTCACGCAGGTCCGATTATCATCAGGAACAGGGTAACCGGTTACAGGTGTGTCCTGACTGATGTAAGCAAGCGCAAGGAATATGAACAGAAGCTCTCGAATGAGAAGGCTCTCCTGGAGCATCTGATTGACGCCGCTCCCGAAGCCATCGTGCTGACCGACTTTGACGGCCGCATCCTCAGGATCAACCATGGTTTTACCCGGCTCTTCGGCTATGATGCCGATGAGGCGAAGAACAGGCTGATTGATGACCTCGTTGTACCGGAGGAGCTTCGCGATGAAGCTATAAAAATTGATGAAACAGCCCTTGACACCGGAACAGGGTACCTTGAAACGATAAGGAGGGACAAGCAGGGAAACAGGATAAATGTTTCACTGATTGCCTCGTCAGTCATCTCAAACGACATGACCATCGCCTTCCTGGGTATCTACCGCGATATCTCAAAGGAGATAAAGAGCAGGCTGATGCAGGAGATTCAGTATAATATATCGACATTGGCGTTGCAGGACTCTGATATCTTTGACATCTATCCGACCATAGTAAAGGAGATAGGCAAGCTCTGGAACGTCAACAACTTCTTCATAGCACTTTACAACCGGGAAAAGGATACTCTCACTTTCCCATTCTTTGCAGATGAGCGTGACCATTTCCAGGAGACGGCTGCAAAAAACACCCTCACCGGATGGGTTATCAATAACAATAAAGCTGTGCTCCTCGATGAGAATGACATTCTCATGATAGAGAAGACCGGTGCCATCAGCCTGGTCGGGTCACCATGCAAAATCTGGATGGGCGTGCCACTCAGGATGGATGACGAAGTGATAGGAGCCATCTGCCTGCAGGACTATAAGAAGATTGATGCCTTCAACAATGAAGACCTGCAGGTGTTTGAATTCATCGCCAACCAGATTGCACTTACGTTACAGCGTCGCAAGATGCTTGACAATCTCATCACTGCCCGCAAGAGAGCCGAGGAAGCTGCTTTCTCCAAGCAGCAGTTCATGTCTACCATGAGCCATGAGATACGCACACCGCTGAATGAAGTGATTGGCATTACCAACCTGCTGTGGCAGAGTGATCCGCGTGAAGACCAGATGGACTACATTAATACCCTGCGCTTCTCTGCCAACCACCTCCTCACACTTGTAAATGATATTCTCGATTACAACAAGATGGAGGCTGGCAAGATCGTCTTTGAAAAGACCGAGTTTGACCTGACATCCATGCTTGAAGACATGAAACGGTCATACAGCCACAGGGCCCTGGAGAAGGGTATTTACTTTGCCCTGGAGAAGAGTCCTGATCTGCCGGTGACCCTAATAGGTGACCCCATCAGGCTTAACCAGATCCTTTCCAACCTGCTTTCAAACGCCATGAAATTCACATCGCACGGAGGAGTGACGTTGAAAGCTTCTTTAAAGGAGCGTCAGGAGGGCAGGGCAGTAATCGAGTTCTCGGTTGCTGATACCGGTATCGGGATACCCCGCGAGAAGCAGGATGAGATCTTTGAGAGCTATGCACAGGCGTCGTCTGACACCACCCGCAAGTATGGCGGAACAGGGCTGGGCCTTGCAATATGCAAGAGGCTGGTTGATCTCCAGGGTGGCACCATCGGCGTGACCAGCGAGCCCGACAACGGTTCGGTTTTCACCTTCTCCATTGAGTACAGCATGCCGGCTGAAGAGCCCAGAACAGCAGAGAGCGGAACCGCATCAGACAGCATGAATGCTCTTGTCGGGAAGAAGATTCTCGTTGCGGAAGACAATAAGATCAACTTCTTCGTTGCCAACAAATTCCTTGAAAGCTGGGGTGTTAAGGTTACTCATGTTGAAAACGGGGCACTGGCGCTGGAGGAGATCAAAAAACAGGATTTCGACCTCATCCTCATGGACCTCCACATGCCTGTCATGGACGGTATTGAGGCTACGAGGATCATCAGAAGTTCGGCCGACAAAAAGATAAGCCAGATACCTATTGTGGCTCTCACCGCTGCAGTGATGTCAGAGGCTCATGACAAGATAGAGGACCTGGCCATAAATGACTACGTGCTGAAGCCGTTCAAGCCCAAAGATCTTTATAACAGGATAGTGAAGAACGCAAGATAGGCGCTGCAATGGCGCCTTTTTTATTTTACCTGATACAGTATCTGGCCAGGTATTCGGTTGCTTCCTTCACTCCAAGGCTCCTTGCCTTGCGGAGGTAATAGCAGGCATCGTCACTTTTGCCGCTGTTTATGAGCGCTATCCCGAGGTTGAGGTTCACATTGCCATTCTCCGGATCCAGGTCAAGGCTCATTGTATAATCTTCGGCTGCCCTGTCCCAGGTACGCGCTGCAAGCCACGCGTCGCCACGCAGCCTGAAGGCAGAGGCCTCACCGGGATGTTTCTCAACATTGTCATTCAGGTATGGCAGCGCTTCGTATATTGCCCCCTCTTCCGCATATGTTTTTCCGATCAGCCCGAGCGCCTCGCTATTGTCAGGATCAATGGAAAGATATCTCTGCATCTCCTTCTTCGCAGCCTCCCTGTCTCCTGACCTGATCAGCATGCGTGCCCTTTTGAGCAGCAATGCAGGGTCAGCCACACGTGCCCTGATCATCCTGTCATAGATGGTTGCCGCGGCATAGGCGTTTCCCTCACCTTCACGGGCTTCAGCAAGGGTATAAAGCCATCCTGCCGGGGCATCACTGTTCCCGGTGATGGTTTCAAGGATATCTGCTGCCTCACGATATTTGCCGTTGCTCATGAGGATGCGGGCATGACAGTATTCGGTAACCGGTTTTCCCGGATAAAGTGATGCCAGCCCGGCATACACCCCTGCGGCCATGTCATTGCGACCTGATTTCAGGTAATAGTCTATCTCCCAGCTTTTCCTCTCATCAGCCCTGTACCACTCCTTCTTCCATAGCGCTCTCCACTCAGGCGAGGAAGAGAGAGAGGTGAATGAGGGATCAAGCATGATCACCGGCTCACTCTTCCTGAAAGCCGACTTAAGGTGGGCTTCCAGCAATGAGACGGCACCCTTTGCGTCACCATCGGCTGCGGCACATCTCGCAAGGCCATAGAGCCCTGATCCCTGGCTAAGATTCTCCGCTCTCATGAAGTCGGCTCTTGCCTCCCTGATCATTGATGCCCTGAGGTAGATGTCACCCCTGACTGACAGGAGGTTTACATCACCATTGATTTCATCTGTTCCTGCAAGGAGTGCGGCAGCCTTTTCTGCTTCTCCCCTGTCGGCAAGGGTGATTGCCCTGAGGAGGGTTTCATAACCCGTCTGGCCTGACATAACCTGTGAGACCAGCAAAACAACCAGGCTGAAGAGTATCTTTTTCATTGCTTTCATTTTTTACCTTCAATAATACCGGGCCCTGCACCCTTTTCAGAATATATATGGATGAAACCGCTCAGGTGGAACTGTTCCAGTCCGCTGATCCTTCTCTCAAACACCTCACAGTCATAGTAATAAACACCTGTCGGCACCACCTTGCCCTTATATGTTCCGTCCCAGTTCAGTCTGGGCTCCTGGGTGCTGAACACCAGCACCCCGGCCCTGTTGAAGAGCCTGAACTCAACCTTCTCAACCAGCGCGGAGGTCTTCGCAAGCAGCCAGTCATTGAAATCGTCACCGTTGGGTGTGAAGACATTAGGTATCTCGTAGAAGTTGCAGGAGTCAACACAGATCATCGTTGACAGCGGACTCTCATTACCGATCAGGTCAAATGTTGAGATTGCATAGCAGCCTGCAACATAGTCAGGGAGTGAGTGGACATATTTTCTCACATCCCTGTCATCTATGGTTGTCAGCAGCGCAAGATCCTCCTCTGTGGTCTGTTTGTAGTAGAGTTTGTACCCTGCCACATCATCAAGACAAAGCGGATCCTCAAATGTCCACCTGACTGTATTGTAAAGACTGTCACACTGTGATGACACCGTTATTGCCGGCGTGCATGGCGGTTCATTGTCAACCGGCACGGCACATGCGCGCTGTGAGAGGTTTATCAGGTTCTTCGGTGTTCCGGCGCCCTGGTATCCTCCCCTTGAAACAACATAATAGCAATATTCGGTGCCGTTAACCAGCCCGCCGTCAGTAAAGGTCAGCTGGTTTGTCGAACCTGCCTCCTCCCATGCAGAGCCGTTGTATCTGTAAAAGTCATAGGAGGTGTTGATCCATGGCACATTCCGGGTAATCCCGAAGCGAACCTTCCTGTCGCCGGGAAGTGCGGTGAGGAAGAGCGAGGAGGCTATGCCAGGGTCACCTGTCAGGAACCTGTTTCCCGGGGCATTGTTATACAGTTCTATCCGGTACACCCAGCCCTTGTCAAGCGTATTTATCAGGGTGTCAATATAAACCGTGTCATTCAGGTCTGTTGTGGGCAGGGTATGTATCAGCTGCCATGAAGTACCTGCTATTCCTTCCGCACGGTATATAAGATATTCATAAGGACCGTTGGCGGGTATGGTATCAAGACGTGCCGGCTTCTGCCATGCGATTGTCATTGATCCGTTCACGTGATGGGTGTTCCGTACCGAGACATTTGTGATCAGGGGGATACCCGTTATCAGTGACGTGACTATCTCATTCGATGGTTTGCTCTCCGTGCCGTTCGGATAGACAGCCACGATCCTGTATGCATATTCGGTACCGGCCTCCAGGGCATCGTCAGTATCGGTAAAGCTAACGGTTCCTGCTCCTCCGGCGTATCCGACCTTTACAAATCCTGCTGACGGCGGTATGCCGTCAAAGCAGGTATCAACCTGCAGGGCGGATGCACCCTCTCGCCTGTAGATACTGAATCCTGCCACCTGGTCAGTGACATACCCTGCCCAGGAAAGCTGAACCACCTTGCCCTGCGGCACGGCTGACAGCAGTTCGGGTGAGGGGCCCAGCACCTTTATACTCATGTTGTCTATGTCAACCAGTTGCAACTCCCTGTTGGAGTCTTCCGCCTTGATGACAATATCATAAGGCTGATGCCTTACCATATTATGGCATGGCGTCCAGCTGAGCCGTGCCGTAGTATGGCCGGCGACGCTGGAGAGTGTGGTAAACTCAGCCGGACAGTCGGGGGAGGTAAAGATGCCTGAGGTTGCCATGAGAGTGATTGAATCAAGGTCAACATCGGTGGCATGTATATCAAGTGAAACCTGGCGGCCTGCTTCAACGCACAGGTCAGTAAGCTCCGATGTTACAGGAGGGTTGTTGTCCGTCTCGTAAACCTCAATCTGCATGTCACGAACCACCACACCTATCTTGATACCTGCCCGCCATTCCTGTATCTCCATGGCAACATTGTATATTCCTATTGCAGTGGGTGCATCCCAGACCAGATCACCTGAGATGGAATCAACATAGAATTTTCTTGAGGCGGGAGGCAGCGTGTAGTTCTGAATGGGTTTGCCATCCTCCCTTGTACAGACGGTGAGCTTGTATGAGAGGCTGTCGCCGTCAGGGTCAAAAGCTGCAGGGTTGTGAATGAATACCTGCCCCAGGGCAGCCTTGTCATATGGCGGATTGAGCAGCAGGGGAGTACTGTTCCTGCCAATGCCTGTGTTGACGATCAGTATGGTGGAGATGGAGAAAACAACATTTACCGAATTTGGAATATTTTCCACTCCCAGATTCCGGTTCGGGTCCTGCACCACAATCCTGTAAACCCCGGGCCCGGGATAGGTATGCTCTGCCACGTAGACATTCTTCTTGTAGTCATTCGGCAGAATCGTCTCCGAGATCCTTGCCACGTTGGTGATTGAGTTATCACCCCACTCCACGTCAAGCGACGGTCTGTCTGCCTTGCTCAGTGTATATGTGAATGTGGTTACAGTCACCTCGAAGGTGAGGTCCGATATCTGCCTGTATGTAATCTCCCCTGCCCTGTTGTGTGTGGCTGTGGCGCTGAACGTCACAGCCAGCAACAATGCCAGTGCATAAAAAATTCGCCTTTTTATCATAATAAAATTCTGATTTCTAAGGTATGACAGAACCCACATGTCTGAAATTCACATAAACAGGTGTCTGTCTGTTTGATACATGTGGGTTTCATCTGACTCTGTTTCATTTCACAAGATAACTCTTCAACGTATCGGTTACGGTGAACCTGTAGCCCTCCTCCATGCCTTCATAGCCAAAGATGAGCATGTTGGCCTGATCTTCATAAAGCCGGGTCATGATGCGGTTCATCACGGTAACATCCTTCACTCCTTTCCTGCCCTTTGCCCTCAGGGTGAAGCGGTGTTCCAGACCATCAACGCCGGCTGATATCAGTTCCATGCTCACGGGTTTCCCATCCTCCATTATCATGACCCTGTCAGTAAGATAGAGGAAATACCTCTCCTCCGTGCTGCCTGTTATTTCGCTGCCGTCGCTCATGCCAAGGTTCATGTCAGCCTCAAGATCATCACTCCAGACCTTGACAAAAACTGACCAGACCCTGTTCACGCCGTCATAATCTATACCTGTAAGTGAAACATGCACAGGATGGATCAGGAGCAGGAGTGTGAGCGTTATTGTCTTCATGCCGGCACGGAAATAATTGCAGCAAAAATCAAGCCATCAGCTCTTGTCTGGTGACCCCTGCCCTCTCCATGAGATAGCCAACTGTGCCCACCTCGATGAAGGAGAAGCCGGTACCCTTGGAGAAGTTTCCTGCCAGCGCCACAACTATGTCGCTCTCCTTCATGCTGAAATTCTTCAGGAGCTCCCTTACCGAGACCTGGATGAACTCATCAACTGACATTTTCTTTTCAATGAATATGGGGATTACTCCATATGACAGCATCAGTTCCCTCATGGTCCGGTGTGAGTAACAGTGCGCGATGACCGGGTTAATGCCCCTGAAAGCAGCCATGTTCCTGATGGCGGTTCCATTGATGGTATCAGCCAGGATGGCTCTGGCTTTTATTCTTACAGAGGTTTTCACAGCCACCTTTGCCAGGTATGCTGAAACCGGCCCGCTCAGGGTACCGGCTGGCATCTCGATGTACTGATCCTTCTCCTTCTCAGCCTCGGAGGCAATGCGTGTCATGGTTCTGACCGCCTCTACGGGGTACTTTCCCGCAGCAGTTTCTCCGCTCAGCATCAGGGCATCAGTCTGGCTGTAGACAGCGTTGGCCACATCACTCACCTCTGCCCTTGTGGGCCTGGGATTCTGAATCATTGAGTGCAGCATCTGCGTGGCTACTATAACAGGCTTGCGGTTCTCAATGCACCTGGCAATGATGTTACGCTGAATGCCGGGGATACGCTCAAAGGGAACCTCGATGGCGAGATCACCCCTTGCAACCATTATCCCGTAAGAGTGATCCATGATCTCCTCGAGGTTATCCACCCCCTGCTGATTCTCTATCTTGGAGATTATCTTTATTGCACTTGACCGCTGATCAAGCAGATGCTGAACCGCAAGCACATCATCCTTTGACCTGACAAAGGAATGAGCTATGAATTCAATGTCAAGCTCAACCGCCAGGTCAATGAACCCGAGGTCACGTTCACTGACAGAGGGCAGATTAATCCTTACCTGGGGAATGTTGACAGTCTTGCGTGAACCCAGAACACCGTCATTTTCTATCTTTCCAATCAGAGCATCTCCTTCTCGGCCGGTAATCTTTATCTCTATCTCACCGTCATCAATAAGTATAATGGCTCCCTCCGGAACATACTCCGCGATATCAGGGTAGTTGACATTGATGACCTCACGGGTGGTGCCGGCCGCCGAATCGCCGGCAACCCTGACTGTGTCGCCCTTGTTGAATGTCAGGGGGTCGCTGCATAAGGTTGTTCTTATCTCAGGTCCCTTGGTGTCAAGGAGTATGGCGATATGGTCAGATATGCTGCGCACGTTCGCCACGATCTTCCTTACACCGTCGGCATCAAGATGGGCAGAATTGACCCGGACAACATCCATTCCGGCCTCATGGAGCCTGCGCAGGAAAGCGGGTTCACAGTTCCTGTCGGAAATGGTTGCAACTATCTTCGTTCTCTTCTTCAGCAGGTTTCTTGCCATAGTCAGCTTATTTTTTCAGAATTTCGATGAGGGCCTCTGCCGCAAGCCTGTAGCCGTCTGTTCCCAGTCCCATAATGGTACCCCTGCAGTACCGCCCCGTGAGGCTTGAATGCCGGAACTCCTCCCTGGTCAGGAGGTTTGAAATATGTACCTCTATTACCGGTATGGTGATTGCGGCGATAGCATCGGCTATAGCCACGGATGTGTGAGTATAGCCTCCGGGATTGATGATGATTCCGTCGGAGCTGCTTCCGGCTTCCTGTATCCTGTTCACAAGTTCTCCTTCGATATTCGACTGCGAGTACCTGAATGACACCTGCGGGAAACGCTCCTTCAGCCGGCCAAGAACGGCTTCAAATCCCCCGGTTCCGTAAATAGCCGGTTCTCTCTTTCCCAGGAGGTTGAGATTTGGCCCGTTGATAATTTCTATTGTCATTTTTTCTGCTCCTGTGACGGCTCTGTATGCCGGTACAAAAATAAAGAAATGACCGGATTTAAGACGGTTGAAAGATATAACTTTGGGAGCAGCAACATGAGCCTATGACAATATCGTGGACAGATGCCATAAGGGGTTTCGGCAGGTATCTCAGGATTGAGCGTTCGCTTTCGCCGAACAGCGTTGCTGCATACCTGGCTGATGTACGACGGTTGCATGACTGGGTGGAGTCACACAGGCCGGGGAGCGGACCGTCAGAGCTCACCCCGGGGGACCTGAGTGATTTCGTGGCTTTTATTGCAGCCAGGAACGATGCCGTGCGGACACAGGCAAGGGTCATCTCGGGAATAAGGTCATTCTACAGCTATCTGCTCGTTGAAAACTTCATTACCGATAACCCTTCATTGCTGCCGGAGTTGCCAAAGACAGGCATGAAACTCCCGGAGGTGCTCTCTGTTGAAGAGATAGACCGGATGGTTGCATCAATAGATCTGAGCCAGCCGGCAGGACACAGGAACAGGGCAATTATTGAGACCCTGTACGGATGCGGTTTGAGGGTGTCCGAGCTGGTTAACATGCGCCTCACTGACATCCACCGCGGAGAGGGTTTCGTTACCGTTACCGGGAAGGGCAACAAGCAAAGGTTAGTGCCAATAGGCAGTGTAACGCTAAAGGAGATAGACAATTACCTGGAGCGCCGGATGATGATGCCGGCAATAATTGACACCAACATCCTCTTTCTGAACAGGCGGGGCAGGAGGCTGACACGGGTTATGGTGTTCAACATTGTCAGGGATTGTGCTGCCGCCGTCGGGATAACAAAAACCATCAGTCCGCATACCCTCCGCCACTCCTTTGCCACTCACCTGGTTGAGGGAGGCGCTGACCTCCGGGCCATTCAGGAGATGCTGGGGCATGAATCCATAACCACCACGGAGATCTACACACATATTGACCGCAGCTACCTGCGTGACACTGTGCTGATGTATCATCCCAGGGCCCGTCGCCGCTGATGTTGCAACAGCCGCGAATACATTGTTGCACTGCAGGAAACAGCTCGCGGCAACAGCCGCAAATCATTATCATCCGACAGCCGGAAACAGATCACTGCAACAGTTGGGAGCCATTGGCCCACTGAAGAAAACAGATCTCTGCAACTGCTGCCAATGCACTGTCTCACTGCCGGTAAAGGCGACCCCTGTAAAATGATAAAAGCTATTCCTTTATTCGTTTCTTTTTATTACCTTTGCGGATCGCAAAAAAAGAGAGTATTAATTAATAACCAATATCGAATATGTCAAAAGTTAAGCGCGTTTATTCCTTTGGAAACAAGACAGCCGAGGGTAAGGCTGACATGAGAAACCTGCTTGGTGGCAAGGGAGCCAACCTGGCTGAGATGTGCCTTCTGGGCCTTCCGGTACCTGCCGGCTTCACAATCACCACTGATGTGTGTACTGAGTATTATGCAAACAACACTCAGCTTCCGGCAGAACTGATGCCGGAAGTATGGGAAGCCATGAAAAAGACCGAGCAGGCAATGGGTATGAAATACGGTGACAGTGAGAATGCACTCCTTGTTTCATGCCGTTCAGGTGCCCGCAGCTCGATGCCCGGCATGATGGACACTGTTCTCAACATTGGCCTCTGCTCCAAGACCATCCCCGGCCTTATCAAAAAGACCAGCAACCCCCGTTTCGTATGGGATTCATACCGCCGTCTGATCATGATGTATGCAGACGTGGTTATGGAGAAGGCTGAAGGAATTGAGCCTTCAGACGGCAGGGGAATCCGCAAGCAACTCGACGAGATGCTTGACGAATACAAGCACAGCAAAGGTTACAAAGCAGACACCGATCTTACATCCGATGATCTGAAAAACCTTGCCGAAGAATTCAAGAAGCGTATTAAGAAGACACTCGGGAAAGAGTTCCCGGATGACCCGCGTGAGCAGCTGGAAGGCAGCATCAAAGCTGTTTTCAAGAGCTGGAATGGCAAGAAGGCTGTTTCATACCGCAGGATTGAAGGAATTCCTGATGAGTGGGGAACAGCGGTTAACGTGCAGGCTATGGTGTACGGAAACATGGGTGACTCATCAGCCACCGGCGTTGCATTCACCCGTAACCCGGCAACCGGCGAGAATCTCTTTTACGGAGAGTGGCTTGTAAATGCACAGGGCGAAGACGTGGTTGCAGGTATCCGCACCCCGAACCCGCTTAACGATGACACCAAGAACGAACAGAACAAGCACCTGCACAGCATGCAGGAGTTAATGCCCGGAACATACAGGGAACTGGTGGAAATCAGAGACATCCTTGAGAAATCATTCCGTGACATGCTTGATATTGAGTTTACCATCCAGGAAGGCACCCTCTATATGCTTCAGTGCCGTTCCGGCAAGCGTACCGGTACCGCTGCCCTGAACATGGCAATGGATATGCTTCAGGAAGGTCTCATTGATGAGAAAACTGCTGTGATGAGGGTTAATCCTGCTCAGCTTGATGAACTCCTCCACCCGATTTGTGACCCGGATGCTGAGAAGAAGGTTTCCCCGCTGGTCAAGGGTCTGCCCGCCGGTCCTGGTGCTGCAGTAGGCAAGATAGTCTTCACGGCAGAGGATGCAGTGGCATGGAACCGCAGGGGCGAGAAGGTTATTCTTATCCGCGAGGAGACCAACCCCGAGGATGTTGAAGGGATGCGCGCAGCAGAAGGCATTCTCACTGCACGCGGTGGTATGACCTCGCACGCTGCCCTCGTGGCACGTGGCTGGGGCAAGTGCTGCATAGTAGGTGCAGGCAGCCTCCATGTTGACGTTGCAGGTAAAAAAGTCAGGATAACCGGATCAGATGTAGTTCTGAAAGAGGGTGACATCATCACCCTGAACGGAACGAAAGGCAATGTTTACACAGGTTCGCTGAAACTGATGGATGCATCAGAGAATCCCAGGTTCCAGTCGTTCATGAAACTGGTTGACAAGAACCGCACCATGGGTGTCCGCACCAACTGCGACAATCCTGTTGATGCAAAGATGGCACTCGAATTCGGAGCTGAGGGAATCGGTCTCTTCCGTACCGAGCATATGTTCTACGGCCTTGGTGCGGAAAAGCCGCTCTTTATCCTCCGCAAGATAATCCTCAGCGAGAGTGAAGAAGAGCGCAGGCAGGCTGTTGACGAGCTCTTCCCCTTCGTGAAGAAAGACATGAAAGGGACACTGGAAGCGATGGACGGACGGCCCGTGACATTCCGTCTGCTCGATCCGCCTCTTCATGAGTTCGTTCCTCATAGCCCCGAGACGCAGGCTGAGCTTGCAAAAGCACTGGGCATTACCGTTGAAGCCATTGCAAAGAGAGGCGAATCTCTGCATGAATCGAACCCGATGATGGGCCACCGTGGCGTCCGCCTCGGCATTACCTATCCCGAGATCTCAGAGATGCAGATCAGGGCTATGTTCGAATCTACGGCAGAACTGCTGAAAGAAGGCAAGAACCCGGTACCCGAGCTGATGGTCCCGGTCACCTGTGACGTTTCTGAACTGGATGTTACGAAGAAGCTGTACGACAAGGTTCTTGCCGAAGTACTGAAGAAATTCAACCTCAGCAAGATTGACCACAAGTTCGGAACAATGATTGAGATACCGCGCGCCACGCTGCTGGCCGACCGCATGGCAAGAACCGCCGAGTTCTTCTCGTTCGGCACCAATGACCTGACGCAGATGACCTTCGGATTCAGCCGCGATGACATAGGAGGCTTCCTCCATGAGTATCTTGACAGCAAGATGCTGGATGCTGACCCGTTCCAGACCATTGATCAGGATGGTGTAGGACAGCTGATCACCATGGCATGCGAGAAGGGCCGTGCAACCCGTCCGGATATCAAGATAGGTATCTGCGGAGAGCAGGGTGGTGACCCGGCATCAGTTGAGTTCTGCTTCAAAAACGGGCTCACCTATGTAAGCTGCTCACCCTTCAGGGTACCCATCGCCAGACTGGCAGCAGCTCAGGCAGCTATCAAGGCTTCAAGGAAGTAAGCTTTATTCCATAACAGGGAATAAGGGTGTCTCAAAAGGGCACCCTTTCTTTTTGTAAGGAGGCATATCTGTAGTCTCCTCTTTTTAAATACATCTGGCAGTCGGTCCTGCCCCCGGGAATCGTTGCCGGGGATCCCCGATCCGCTCTGCAAGAGAGCACGACCTCACGACAGAAGATATTTTCAGACCTTCAGAGTTCTATCTCAGCACCACCCACCTCCGTGACTCATGTCTCCATACTCCTTTTCCGGCTGGCCGACAGGTCAGCCGAAGGGTATATGAACCCGGGGTGATGGCAGGTGACGGATTCCAGGGCAGCGTATGTGCTCCAGCCTCCATGGTACCGGTGAACAGGTTCGCCGTCAGGTGGCCATCGGAGGAGAAGAGGTCAATCTCCACCTGGCCGGCCGACTGCAGAAAAAAGTTGATTCTGCCCTCATCCCTTACCGGGTTGGGATAAACTGTCAGCTCCATATCATCATTTGCCTGTTCTTCTATACCGGTAGGCGAGATAACCATAGCATCATCAAAATACATGGTGCCTGATCGCAGGCCATTTGTATTCTGCACCACTACAATACTGTGATACTGCCACTCGCCAGTGCCGCCTATGCTGCTGAAGGGTATGGCTATCAGATCCCATCCGGCCCAGTTAATTGTTGCAGCGGCAACAATCTGGTTGACCGACCCTGGTGAGTAGAACCAGTATTCAAGGTAGTTGTTGCTGAGATCACCGTAAACCCACATGGCGAACTGAAGGCTGGTACTACTGCCTATGGTTGGTTTGCTGGTGTTAAAAACACGACACACTCCGCCGTCGCTGCCGGTAAAGAGATAATTAAGCTGCCCGGCCGGCGGGTTTGTCTTGTAAACTGAGTTTGAAGCTGTGAAGGTGGTCATGGGATTATCAGTACCGACGGTGCTGCCGCTGGCTTCCGGATCCCAGAAAGCGCCGATATTATCAAATGTCTCCACCACGTGACCGGTCTGATAAGCCTTGGTACGGGTAGTAAAGGTTGCATTCACAGCCTCGCCCAATGTAACTCCAGCCACGTCCTTTACCGATGCATCAATCTCAATATGGTAGCTGGTGTTAAGCTGCAGGGGTGCAGTCAGTTCAAAGCTGTAGCTGCCCTTGCCGCCATCGGAGGTAAAAACCTCACTCCGTTTGGTAAGGGGAGCCGACTGGCTGTCAAGGAGCCTGATGCCCGCAGATGCAGATGCCTGGTCAAGAGGTGCATCAAACCGTACGGTGATCCTTGGATAGAGGGTGATGCCAGTATTATTCCCTGCAGGCCACAACTTTTCAATTACCAGTTTCGGCCGCGCTTTGGTGACAAAGCTGACCTGATACTCCTCCTGAAGATGGACATCCCACAAGGAGGTTGCATCAGTGGTCAGCCTGATGAGATAGGTCGTTTTGGAGGCAAAGCCTGTTTGAGGAGTGACCGTAAGCACCTTGCTTTTATCATCCCACTCATATCTCACATCTGCTGCCGGCTCAAATATGAGTGCTGACTGGACGGCCTCCCGGTCCATGGGGACGTTGAATGTGAAGATAAATGACTGGTTGAATGACAGACTGTCACTGGTTGCCGGCAGATGCCGGACTACCAACGGCACCCGTGCAGTGTCAAAAGAGGGGAGAAAGTCAATCAGGGTTGTCTTGCCTGCAATTACCGAAGCTGAAAGAGTATCATTGTAGAAATCATCCATCCCGCTGACAATGACCTCGTAGTTACCGGGAGGCAGTGAGTCAAACATAAAAAATCCGTTGTTCAGGTCATCAGTAATGATTGTCCTGTTATCCGGCATGAGGGTAACTGTTGCTCCGTTTATCGGAATGTGCTGATCTCTTGTGCCCGGACCAAAGTAGTATGGCGGAGCGGTGAGCTCATCCCTGACCGTGCCGGCGATGATTCCTGTCGGTTCAACGGCAACATTGAAATGCTGTTGCAGCGCCCTGAGCATTGCCCATGCTTCATGGTGGAGATGGTTTTCATTCCGGAGCCTCCACCCCTCAGGTACATAATCATGGAATGATCCTTCTGACAGCACCCCGGGCATGGCAAGGGTTCTGAGCACACCCAGACCCACCTTGTCTCCCCATTCGGGATAAAAGGTCCAGTCGCCCTTAACCCATTGAAATGAATGAGTCCAGCAGTTGCTCTTCTCATAGAGTTTCTCCCAAAGGATCTGTGCCATTGTTTTTGCAGCCGGAAAAACAGGAGAGTTGTCATAGCCCCTGAAGAGCACCAGCGGCTGGTTCCGGGTACCGTCAAAACCGTTGCTGTGAATCGAAAGGAAAAAATCAACATTCGCCTGGTTGGCCATCTCTGCTATAACTGAAAGTTTAAGGTCATCAGAGGTGTAATTTGTTATTCTCGACATATGTACAGTGGCTCCCCGGGCTTGCAGAAGATCGCGCAGGAAGAGCCCCTTGGAAAGGTTCCCCTCCGACTCCCAGAAATCGGTCGCAATCATGTGCCTGTCATCGCTGTCATGCCCTCCATGACCGGGATTAATAAAAATCTTCAGACCGCTGAAGTCCGTTCTCTGGCCATATATAAACAGCGGAAGGCATAGCAGCAGAGCCGTCAGCCAGCAATATTTCCGTGAGTTCATCTGATGCGTACTTTCATAATGTAAATCTCCCCGTTGTCAGTGCAGAAGGCAATCTGTCTGTTGCCGGCCGCGAACGGGAACATCTCTGACCTGTCGGGTGTTGAGGTGAGTGTTACCCGCTTCTTGTCTCCAAGGGAATAGTAAACCAGTTCTGATTCGGTTATCCTGTGCCCGTCATCCTTGTCATCCATTCCTATCACAATCCTGTCATTGAACCACCTGGGAGCATTGATCCTGCCCAGATCATACAGAATAGTGCCGTCAGTATCACAGATGAATGCGCCCTGCCCCCGGTAGTTATATAGGATCTTGCTGCCGTCAGGCGAGAGTGATACCCAAATATAGAATCCGTCGCCGTTAGGCATAAGGGCTTTTCTTTCGCTGCCGCTACAGATCACCGGCATCAGATCCTCCGTCAGAAGGAAGGTTTCGTTGTTGCCTGATTTCAGTGCGGGGCCTGCCTGTTCCACCTTCGTTACCTTATCCGATCTGATAAGGACATTGTTTCCCGCCACTGCGGGAGGAAGGACATCCCTCCCTTTTTCCAGGAGCAGTTCTTTCTCGCCCGTTGCGATGTCAAAAATGCTTACAGACGAGTATTTGACGTTATCAATGAAACGGTCACTCCTGTACACAACCTTCCGGCCGTCAGCGGTTACCGCAGGTTCATAACCGGCGCCGTTATCATTGGTTATCACCTGCACGCTGCCTCTCCTGGCATCAAGCAGACTGAGCCCGTTGTATCCGCTTCCTGACACCATGAGGAGCCCTGACCCCGGTACAACACCGGTCAACAGGTAATACCCGCCCTCTCCGGGTGATACCTTCTTTACGCTCCTGACCCTGATACTCTGCGCATTTATGCTGATTGTCAGGAGTAATGCCGATAAAAGAAAAACAGTTCTCATACTGATTGGTATTGCCCTCTAAAGATAGTCAATAGAGTGTTTGGTTGTCACTTTTTCTTTAAAGCCGGCCTCTTGATTTTTATCAGTGTATTTAGTTGCTTATATTGTTAACTTTGATGGACATCAAAAACCCCGTAATCATGATGTCAGAAGAAATCCTGAAACAATACGGTATTACTGAAGTACAAGGGATAGTCTATAATCCTTCCTATGACCGTCTTTACGAAGAAGAGCTCTCACCCGGCCTGAAGGGATTCGAGAAGGGCACACTGACAACCACCGGTGCGGTGGCTGTTGATACCGGAATATTTACAGGTCGTTCGCCAAAGGACAAGTACATTGTGCGTGACAATACTACTGAAAATACCGTCTGGTGGAAGTCTGAGAGCACTTCTGTCTCTGATAACAAGGCACTTGCGTATGAAGCATGGGACCACTGTAAAAAGATTGCCGTGCGACAGCTTTCAGGCACGAAGCTGTACGTCATGGACTGCTTCAGTGGCGCCAACAGGGATACGAGGCTCTGCGTGCGTTTTATAATGGAGGTGGCATGGCAGGCTCACTTTGTCAAGAACATGTTCATTCGTCCCACTGAGGATGAGCTGAAAGATTTCAAACCTGATTTTGTGGTGCTGATGGCTTCAAAGGCGGTCAATCCCGAGTATCAGAAGTTTGGAATGAACTCAGAAAACTTTGTACTGTTCAACCTGACCGAGAGGATGGCGCTGGTAGGCGGCACCTGGTATGGCGGCGAAATGAAGAAGGGTATCTTCTCAGTAATGAACTACTACCTCCCGCTGAAAGGTATTGCCTCAATGCACTGTTCTGCCAACGTCGGTAAGAAAAACGATGTTGCCATCTTCTTCGGCCTGTCCGGAACAGGCAAGACAACCCTCTCAACTGATCCCGACAGGGCGCTTATCGGTGATGATGAGCATGGCTGGGATGATGATGGCATCTTCAACTTTGAGGGGGGGTGCTATGCCAAGACCATCAACCTGAGCGAGGAGAATGAGCCTGACATATATCGCGCCATCAGGCGCGATGCACTGCTTGAGAACGTGGTTGTGGATGAGAAGGGCGTGATTGACTTCGCCAGTGCAGCGAAGACAGAAAATACGCGGGTCTCCTACCCCATATACCATATTGACAATATTGTCAGGCCTGTCTCCAGGGCGGGTCATGCGAGCACCGTCATTTTCCTCACGGCAGATGCCTTCGGGGTGTTGCCGCCGGTCTCCAGGCTGACTGAGGAGCAGACAAAGTATTATTTCCTCAGCGGCTACACCGCGAAGGTGGCAGGCACCGAAAGAGGAATCAAGGAGCCCGTACCCTCCTTCTCGGCATGCTTCGGAGCGGCGTTTCTGCTGCTTGACCCGATCATATACGCACGTGAACTGACCCGGAAGATGAGGATGCACAACGCTGATGCATGGCTGGTCAATACCGGATGGATGGGAGGACCATACGGAACAGGCAAGCGGATAGACCTCCCTTCAACCCGCATAATCATTGACACCATATTGAATAAAACCATCAACGACGTGCCCTACACTACTATCCCGGTCTTTAACCTGAGCATTCCCACATCATTGCCCGGCGTGCCCTCTGACCTGCTCGATCCGGGCAAAAAATGGCCTGATTATGAGGCATGGCTGAAGGCAGCGAGGGAACTCGGTGAGAAATTCGTAAAGAACTTCAGCAAGTTCATCTCGAACGCCGAAACGGCAAAACTCGTATCTTCGGGGCCTAAGCCGTAAGAGAACGTCAATGATCATTTCGTTATCAGTTATTGCAGTCGTGTTGGCTTACCTGGCAGGCTCAATCCCCAGTTCCGTCTGGGCAGGTAAGCTCTTTCACGGCATTGATATCCGGGAGCATGGCAGCGGCAATGCCGGAGCCACCAACACCATAAGGGTGCTCGGATGGAAGAATGGCATACCCGTTCTCATCTTCGACCTCTTCAAGGGATGGCTGGCCGCCATGCTGCCAAAACTCCTCGCTGCTGCCCCGGAAAACTCCGAGACAATGATGGTACTGATGATAGTATGCGGCATGGCAGCCATACTGGGGCACGTGTTCCCTCTCTTTGCAGGTTTTCGCGGAGGCAAGGGAGTTGCAACAACATTCGGGGTGCTGCTTGCACTGCACCCCCTGCTGACCCTGACATGCGCAGGCATCTTTCTGCTGGTACTCTTTATCAGCGGTTACGTCTCTCTTAGCTCAATGACTGCCGTGACTATGTTTCCCATACTGCTGGTTACAGTGTTCAGGACACCATCTGCCATACTGATAATATTCTCGGTAGTGGTGGCGCTGGCGGTGATCATCACCCACACCAAAAACATCGGGAGACTCCTCAGGGGCGAAGAGAACAAGTTTATCAGGAAAAAGAAAAGCAATTAGCCGGCGCTTCAGGGCGACATCTCAATCCGGCAACAGCTTCAGAAACGTTCCGGCCTGGTGATGCCTCAGTCAGGCAACAGCTTCAGAAATGTTCCGGCCTGGCGATGCCTCAGTCAGGCAACAGCTTCAGAAATGTTCCGGCCTGGCGACGTCTCAATCCTGCAATTATTTATGAATTATTCCGGCCTAACGACGTCTCAGTCCGGCAATTGCTTCGGCGAACTCCCTGCCCAGGTCAATGTACCCTTCACTGTCATAATGCCACTTGTCACTGTAACCGTAATTGTCAGTTGAGGTTACCAGTGCGGCGTTGCCATCTTCTGCAACAAACCTTGCCTGGGCTTCCCTGACGGCATCACCAAATGTCCAGACAAGGCTGTCGGTATCGTTGTGCGAATCAGATATACGGCCAATTGCCACCGGCATGCCGGGAGTAGAGAAAGCTTTCCGGATGCTGTCAATGAGGGTGGCCAGGTTCTCCTTATAGACAGATGTGGCATAATCATTATTTGCGTCACTCTCACCCTGCATCCAGAGAATTCCTGAGGGAATCAGCCGGTCTGTTTTCCCGTCGCCGTCAATATCCCCAACACTCAACGCTCCTTCCACAGTGGCGAGGAAGTGGTCATACTGGTTGATCCCGTTGCCTCCGGTATATGTCGGCAGCCATGCTCCGGCGCCACCCGCTGCTGCAGTGTCAATTGAAGTTCCTCCCCTGGAATACTTGACTATCGCAATTTTCTCATCAGGGAAGAGTTCCTTCATTCTCCCGGCAAAGGTAAGTTCCACGCCAAAACGATCTGAATAGGTGTTGGCAGTGCCGTCACTTGCGAAGCCGGCGCCGTGTCCAGGGCAGAGGGTGGTCCATAGTCCGCGACCGTCAATCGTGGTATTATCTCCCACCGGGTTACCGTGATAAATCATGATGCCTTCATACTCGCCAGTGAGTTCGGAAGGGAGCTGTGATACATAACCGTAGCCATCCATATTTGACTGGCCACCAAGGTAATATAAGTGATATTCAGTCCCTTTCGGGTTACACGACTGAAGCGCTGCAAGAATTACAGCAAGCAGGACAAATAGTGTTTTTTTCATAGTTAAAAGGAATGTTTTAATTGCGGTTAAGTTGCCTAAAAGTAGCCAAAATTTCACTATTTTTGTGCTCTTTCAAGCTTAATCAATTTCAAAAAAAGAAAAAATGAAAGGAATAAAAGGAACCCGTACGGAACAGAATCTCCTGAAGGCATTTGCAGGTGAATCACAGGCTAAAAACCGTTATGAATTTGCTGCCAAGGTGGCAAAGAAAGAGGGCTATGAGCAGATAGCAGCCATCTTCCTTGAGACAGCGCTGCAGGAGCAGCAGCATGCCAAGCGTTTCTTCAATTATCTTGAGGGAGGCATGGTTGAGATCACCGCTGCCTATCCCGCTGGCCAGACCTTAACCACCAAAGATAACCTTGAGGCTGCTGCTGAGGGTGAGCATGAGGAGTGGGCTGAACTCTATCCGATGTTTGCCAAAGTGGCCGAGGAGGAGGGATTTAAAGAGATCGCTGCCTGCTTCAAGGCCATCTCTGCTGCCGAGAAAACGCATGAGGATCGTTACAGGAAGTTGCTTGAGAACGTTATGGGCGACAAGGTGTTCGAGCGTGACGAGAAGGTCTTCTGGTACTGCCGCAAGTGCGGTTATGTGCACTTCGGCACGAAGCCGCTGAAGAACTGTCCGGCATGTCTCCACCCGTTCAATTACACCGAGGTATACGCGCAGAACTATTGATCTCCTGCCTGGCGGTATGATTGACGGAGAAAAGATGCTCAGCCTGATGAAGGGCAGGCAGAGTGAAAGGAGATTCCTCAGCAAACCGGTTGAGAGCGAGAAGATTGAAAGGATCACTGCGGCGGGAAGGTTGTCACCCTCTGCCTGCAACGGCCAGCCATGGCATTTCATTGTGGTTGACGAGCCGGCTCTGCGTGATGAGGTGGCAGCCGCCACCGAAACGGCTGTGCTGCGGATGAACGCCTTCGTCAGGGAGGCGCCTGTACTGATAGTGGTGGTTCGTGAAAAATCCAATCTCGCCTCCCGTGCAGGAGACCTGATCAAGCAAAAGGATTATTCACTGATTGATATCGGGATAGCTACGGCATCGATGGTTTACCAGGCTGCCGCGGAGGGGCTTGGTACATGCATCATAGGGTGGGTAGATGATAAACGGATCAGGCAATCCTTTGGCATTCCGGCATCAAGAAAGGTTGAACTGGTGATCGCCGTGGGTTATACTGACAACCGTCTGAGGGAAAAATCGCGCAAACCACCGGAAGATATCATCACCTACAATCGATATTGATATTACATACAGGTAACGCCGGGTCTCAGACCCGGCGCTGCATTCAATATACACGATATCTGCATCACAGGCAGGTAACGCCAGGTCTGAGACCTGGCGCCATCCGCATCCATGCAGAATATCTCCATTCAGGGAATGATCATCCCAGTTTCGCCAGCGCCTCCTTTATCCGGCGGACTGCCTCTATAATACGGTCATCAGAGGTGGCGTATGAGATCCTGATGCAGTTATCGGCGCCGAAGGCTGTTCCGCTGACCATCGCCACACTGGCCTCCTCAAGGAGGTAGAAGGTCAGGTCATTGGCATTCTTCATCACCCTGCCGTTAAAGCTCTTGCCTATAAAGTTGCTGATGTCAGGCATGACATAAAATGCGCCCTGGGGTACCCTTACCTTGAGACCGGGGATCTCGCCCAGAAGCCTGCATATCAGATCCCTGCGGCGGAGGAATGCCTCGCGCATCCTCTCCTTCGAGCCACTTTTCGAGGTGATGGCTGCCAGCGCTGCTCTCTGTGAAATAGAGGAGACCCCTGATGTGAACTGTCCCTGCAGCTTGTTGCAGGCCTTTGCCAGCCACAACGGTCCGCCAATATAGCCTATCCTCCAGCCTGTCATGGCATATCCTTTTGAGACGCCGTTGACAGTCACCACCCTGTCGCAGATGCTGCTGAACGATGCCATGCTGACGTGCTTCCCGGAGAAGGTGATATGTTCATAGATCTCGTCCGAGATGATGATCACCTGCGGGTACTTCTCAAGAACCTTCACCAGCGCTCCCATCTCCTCCCGCGTGTAGACCATTCCCGTGGGGTTTGAGGGCGAGTTGAAGATGAGCACCCTGGTGCGCGGAGTGAGAGCTGCCTCGAGCTGTGCCGGCGTCACCTTGAAATCGCTATCGATTGATGTCTGGATTATCACAGGCTTGCCTTCGGCGAAGGTGATATGATCAAGATAGCTGACCCAGTATGGAGCAAGCAGTATCACCTCCTCGCCCGGGTCAACCACCGAAAGCATAACATTTATGAGGCTGTGCTTCCCTCCTGCTGACACTATGATCTGATCGGGAGTGTAGTCAAGCCCGTTCTCCTCCTTGAACTTGCGTGATATAGCCTCGCGCAGGTCATTGTAACCGGGCACGGGAGGATAGAACGAGTAGTTGTCGTCTATGGCTTTCTTTGCGGCTTCCTTGATATCGTCAGGGGTATTGAAGTCAGGTTCGCCCAGACTCAGGTTGATTACGTCAATACCCTGTGCCTTGAGTTCGCGGCTTTTCTGTGCCATCGCCAGTGTCTGTGATACCGAGAGTGCCTGTACCCTCCTGCTGATATGTTCCATTGTGTCAGTTTTTTATTGGGTTCGTTACCGAAAAATGTCAAATGTAATTGTTAAAAATGAAAAAGAAAAGGGATTATGGCAGGCCGGGGTGGCATGGCGGGAATCAATGTAATTGAACCCGTGTAAACCGGGTCCATCCTGTCAGGATGATATCTGAATAATCCTGCCAAATCTTTATTAACCTGTCAGGAAAGGCTGAAAATTGATTAATTTGCATCTCACATGTACTTTAAACAACTGCTATTATGGAAACCTTCCTTGAAATACTCAAAATATCCATTCCTGCCCTGCTGGTGATGCTCACCGCGTGGCTGGTTATACGCAACATGCTGCGCGACGACCAGGAGCGCCGGAGGCAAGAGCTGCTGCTTCAGACGGTAAAGACCATAACGCCTGTCAGGCTTCAGGCCTATGAGAGGGTGGTACTGTTCCTGGAGCGCATCTCCCCGGAGTCGCTTATAATGCGCACCGCGAGACCGGAAATGACCTCCCTGCAGCTTCAGTCGGCGCTTGTAAACGCGGTCAGGAGCGAGTATGAGCACAATCTCTCGCAGCAGATATACATGAGCAGTGAGGCCTGGGAGATGGTGAAGAATGCCAGGGGCACCATTGTCAGGATGATCAACAGCATTGCCTCCCAGCTTCCGCCCAACGCCACCGGCGAAGAGCTCTCGAGATTGCTTCTCGAGGAGGTTGTAGAGATGGATGCCGAGCCCACCAGAACAGCAATAGCATACATCAAGTCAGAGCTGGCCCGGATAATGGGATAGCCCGGACGGATGCTGACCCGGATAATAGGATAAGCCGAACAGATGCTGGCCCGAATAATGGGATAGCCGGACGGATGCCGTCCCGGACTATTCTGAACGCAGTGCGTTCAGATACGGAAAGAAAAAGAGTTCTACAGGAGGCTGATGCTTCGCTTGACGAATGCGCTGAGCGCCTCTCCCTTGAGCATGTTGTTTGCCAGCATGGCGAGGTCTATCAGCTGCCTCACAGCCTGATGGTCATTTCCGAACCCGCCGAGAATGGTCTTCCTCTTCTCCTCAAGCTGCTTCAGCTCGCCCCTGAGCCTTTCAAGATCATCCTTCTCAACTGAAAGAAGCTCTTCTGGTTTCTTCTTGGCGTGCTCCTTCTCCATGAACTCAATCTCGACCTTCGTTTTTTCGATTCCCGCACCGTTCTTCTTCAACTCGTCGGCATGTTCCTTATCAAGGTCTCCTGCCAGTGAAATGACCAGCGGGTGGTTGGTGTTCAGCACAAGGTCGAAGCTGTCAGGCATCTCTCCGTAAAACGAATATCCCCCGCCAAACTGCGCCATATCCTTCATCCTGCGCATGAATTCGCTCTGCGTGATGACCATCGGAAGGTCATTCTCATCCAGGTTCTCAGCCCTTACGTTGAAACGTGCCTTGTCAGTGTCAGACACCTGTGTGCGGAAAATCTGCACCAGATCATCCGACTGCGACTGGGTAAGCTTCGAGGTATGGCTCTCCTCTTTCTTGATAAGCCTGTCAATCACGTCACTGTCAACCCTTACAAACCTTGATGAAGGTTCCTTTGACTCAAGGGTGTTTATGAGATGTGTATCAAGCTGTCCGTCAAGTACCAGAACGTCATAACCCTTTTCCGCAGCTTTGGCCACATAGGCATGCTGGGCAACCGGGTCAGTTGTATAGAGGTGCACCAGCGACTTGTCCTTATCGGTCTGGTTCTCCCTGATGATCTTGTCATACTCCTCAAGGGTGAAGTATTTGCCATCTGTGTTTTTATACAGGGCGATCTTTGATATCTTTTCAAAGAATTTCTCCTCGGTGATCATGCCGTACTCAATGAAAAGCTTCAGGTCATCCCATTTCTTTTCGAAAGTCTCGCGGTCCTTCTTGAAGATATCTGTCAGGCGGTCTGCCACTTTCTTCGTGATATGCCCGCTTATCTTCTTGACGTTGGAATCACTCTGGAGGTAGCTCCTGGAGACGTTCAGCGGGATATCCGGGGAGTCTATCACACCGTGCAACAGCGTCAGGAAGTCAGGGACAATACCTTCCACGGAGTCAGTCACGAATACCTGGTTGCAGTATAGCTGTATCTTGTTTTTCTGGATCTCGAAGTTGTTTCTGATCTTCGGGAAGTAGAGGATTCCGGTCAGTTTGAACGGATAATCAACGTTCAGGTGGATATGAAAGAGAGGCTCCTCGCTCATCGGATAAAGCTCGCGGTAGAAGCTTGCATAATCCTCGTCCTTCAGTTCAGTGGGTTTGCGTGTCCAGGCCGGCCGGGTATTGTTAATGATCTTCGGCTTGCCGGTATCAACCATTTTGCCGTCCTTCCACTCCTTCTCATTGCCAAACTGCACCGGCACCGGCAGGAAGTTGCAATATTTCTTCAGGAGGCCCTCGATGCGGTTCTCATCAATGAACTCCTTTGAATCCTTGTCGATGTGAAGGATGACGTCCGTTCCGCGCTCTTCCCTCTGCGCCTCTTCAATAGAGTATTCCGGGCTGCCGCTGCAGGTCCACTTCACTGCAGGCTCATCCTCACGATATGACTTTGAAATGACTTCGACCCTGTCTGAGACCATGAATGCCGAATAGAATCCGAGACCGAACTGGCCAATGAGCCCACTGGCCTGATCCTTATATTTGTCGAGAAATTCGTTAGCACTCGAGAAGGCTATCTGGTTCAGATATTTGTCTATCTCTTCAGCGCTCATCCCGATGCCATTGTCAGAGACGGTAAGTGTTTTCTTTTTAGGATCAAGAGTGACGCTTACTCGCAGTTCACCGAGCTCGCCCTTGAATTCTCCTGCCAGGGCCAGCGCCTTCAGCTTCTGGATGGCGTCTGTAGCGTTTGATACCAGTTCTCTCAGGAAGATCTCATGATCTGAATAGAGAAATTTCTTGATGATTGGAAAGATGTTTTCTGTGGTTACTCCGATTTTACCCTTTTCCATATTTTTGGTTTTCTGATTATTCTGCCCCCCAATCTTCAAAGGACGTGCCGCGGCAGTAAGTCTGACAGAGTGGCAGTCGGGAGTCACCAATCACCAGTCAGCATCATAATCAGATAACCGGATGCGTTGAAGAACCTCAGGAAGGCATCAGGAATTGTAAAACCTGGTCAGCTCACCGCTTCTGTCAGCCTTTTCAGCCTCTGGCATGCGAGGCGGATCTCATCTTCGGAGATAGTGAGCGGGGGCGCTATGCGAAAGGCTGTGGAACAGAAGAGAAAATAATCGAGCAGCAGTCCGTATTCCGGTGCGTGGGAAATCATGGCCGGGATGATTTCCGGTTTTTCAGGTACCACTGCCAGGAGGAGACCCTCGCCCCTTATCTCTCTGAAAGGCATTCCTGCCAGTTCTTTTCTGAACAGCTTTTCCTTTCCCCGTGCAGCGCCAGCAAGGCCTTCACTGACAATCACTTCCAGTGATGCCAACCCTGTTGTACAGCAGAGAGGATGTCCTCCAAAAGTGGTTATATGTCCCAGTGCCGGGTCACGGGTCAAGGATGACATTATTTCACGTGAAGCGATGAAGGCTCCAAGTGGCAGTCCTCCGCCGAGCGCCTTTGCCAGCACCAGGATGTCAGGAATGACATTGTACCTGCTGAGTGAAAAGAGGCTGCCGGTCCGGCCGAATCCTGTCTGCACCTCATCGAAAATCAGCATGGCGCCGTGCCTGCTGCATGCACTCCGAAGTCCGTCCAGGAAGCCCTCTTCCGGCTGCACCACACCCGCTTCGGCCTGCACGGGCTCAACGAGGACGGCGGCAGTACCGCTGCTGATCATCTCCAGAGCCTCATTGGTGTTGAACCCGGCCATGGTTGTGGCTGGCATCAGAGGCCTGAAGGCGTTTCTGTACTCCTCCGAGCCCTGGACGCTGAGAGCCCCGGTGGTGGATCCGTGGTAAGCATTGCGGAAATAGATGATCTCATTGCGACCGGTATACCTGCGTGCCAGCTTGATGGCTCCCTCTATGGCTTCGCTTCCCGAGTTGACAAAATAGACTGACTCCAGCGGGGGAGGCAGCAGTGACGCAAGGCGTCCGGCATACTGCACCTGTGGACTCTGTATCACCTCGCCGTAGACCATGAGGTGCATATACCTTCCTGCCTGTCCGGTCAGTGCAGCCATGACTGCCGGATGGCGATGGCCGGTGTTGCTGACCGATACACCTGAGATAAGATCAAGGATATCACGGCCGTTGCTGTCATACAGAAATGAACCTTCCGCCCTCTCAATCTCAAGCATGAGTGGCGAGGGAGAGGTCTGTCCGATATGGTCAAGGAAAAGTTGCCTTTGTGAAGGCATCAGCGCTGCATTATATTAATGTAGTTCATTATCCCGTCGCGGTATGACTTGCCCACGGGCAGAATCTTCGTATTGCCGCCGATAGCTATTGTAAGGCTGTTCTCGGTGATCGACCTGATAACGCTTTTGTTTACGAGGTACGAACGGTGGATTCTCACGAAGAGGCTTGAGGGCAACTGCTGTTCTATGCCCCTCATGGTAAAGTGGATGGTATATTTCTCGTCCCGTGTATTGACACTGACATAATTCTCAAGAGCCTCAACAAAGAGTATCTCCTTGAGCTTCAAACGCACAAGCGAAGAACCCTTTTTAATGAAGATCTCCTCCTCACCTGCAGATGACGGCACAGACCTGGGTGCATAGTATTTCATGATTTTTTCCACCGCACGGCAGAAACGCGGGTAGGTAATCGGTTTGAGAAGGTAGTCTATGCCGTTGTAGTTAAAAGCCTTGTAGGCATATTCTTCGCTACCCGAAACAAATATGATATGCGGAGGATTTTCGAGGCTCGACAGGAAATCGAAGCCATCCATCTCCGGCATCTCGATATCGAGAAAGATGAGTTCTATATCACTTCGTGACATCAGCAGGTTTCGTGCTGACAGAGAATCAGAGTAACTTCCCACGAGAGTAAGGGAAGAAGACTTACCTACGAATTCCTCGAGGGTCCGGAGCCATACAGGGTCATCATCAACAATAATACAATTCATTCCCGGAACAGGTAGTTAGGTTTGAGCGTTGCAAACAAATATACTAAAATAATTGACAAAAAAATTGCCCCGGTATTTAATGAACACAAAAAAAACGGGCCGGCCGGTATCAGGAAAAGAAAATAAAAAGGGGTGCCTGCGCACCCCTGAAAGTTTTACTTGAGTTCTTTTAAAAGAGCCGGAGCTGCTTTGAATTTCACGACTTTCTTTGCGGGAACATTCAGTTTGGCGCCGGTGCGGGGATTGCGAACAACTCTTGCACTTCTCTTTTCAACTTTGAAAGTACCCATTGAGGGGAGCTGGAGCCTTTGGCCTTTTTTCATGGCCTCACCAAATGAGCTTATGAAAGCATTCAGAGCAATGTTGGCATCTTTAAGAGAAAGCCCTGCTTTTTTTGCAATGCTACTTACCAGTTCTTTTTTTGTCATAGTCAGTACAATTTAGGGTTAGACCAAATTTTCTAATTGCCTACAAATTTATTTCATTCTTATTCAAAAGCAAGTTTTTATAACCTTTTTTATGCCTGAAAGGCCGGTTTTTATGATATTTGAGCACTTTTTCCGTTCATACCCCCCGGTAAGATGGTGAAAAGAGACTCGTTGATGGTGTCAGGCACCCATTTACAGGGGAGTTTTGAGAAGCAGAGAAGGGAGCCGGGTAAGCTTTCCGGTTAAATTTTTACCACCGGGCAGAATAGCAAAAAAAGATTATATTTGCACCCGCTGCGCCCGTCACCCACGGTGAGTAAGGGATGCAAAGGGAGAAATGGCAGAGTGGTCGATTGCGGCGGTCTTGAAAACCGTTGTCCGGGCGACTGGACCGGGGGTTCGAATCCCTCTTTCTCCGCAGACCGTAGCACTCCTGTTCCGTCACTGACAGAACAGGTTTTTTATTTTACGGCATACCGGACCGGGCTCGCCCGGGGGTGAGGGATGACGGAAAATAAAACAACCCTCATGCACCGCCCGGTGCATGAGGGAGTGCTATGGTCTGCAGGTTCCCCCGCCAGGGATCACAAGCGAATGAAATGAGCGGGTAATCCCACATTCTCCCCTATCTTTGCATCAATACCCGGAATATGACAACTGACATCACTCTCGAGGTTACCGGACAGACAACCCTGATGCCCTTCCTCATCAGCTCGCTGAAAAAGAAGAGCCGCGACAATATCAAGTCACTCCTGCGAAACCGCCAGGTACTGGTCAACGGCGAGCCGGTGACACAGTTCAACCATGAACTGAAACCGGGTGACTCAATAACCATCTCCGCCACAAGGCACACCACAGGAGTGATGGCACGCAACATGCGCCTGGTCTATGAGGATGAGCACCTGGTGGTGATTGACAAAAACGCGGGGCTTCTCTCAATGGCTTCGGATAATGAAAAGTATCTCACCGCCTATAATATACTCAGCACATACGTAAAGAGCCAAAAACCGTCAAACAGGATATTCATCGTCCACCGTCTCGACCGCGACACCTCGGGGCTGATGATGTTCGCACGAAGCAAAAAGGTGCAGAGCCTCCTTCAGCGCAACTGGAAACAGAACGTCACTTCAAGAACCTATGTCGCCCTCGTCGAGGGCGAGGTGACCGAACCGGAAGGGGTCATAAAATCATATATATATGAGAGCAGGTCACTGGTAATGCACTCAACACGCAATCCGGAAAAAGGTGATCTGGCAATCACAAGATTCAGAAGAATAAAAAGCGGAAAGGATTACTCCCTCCTTGAGGTGACACTCGAAACGGGAAAAAAGAACCAGATAAGGCTTCACATGCAGGAGCTGGGCCACAGTATAGCCGGCGACAGAAAGTACGGCGCCTCCTCAAGCCCTATAGGAAGGCTGGGACTCCATGCCAGCGTGCTGGCATTCGTTCACCCCGTTACCGGGAAGGAGATGCGATTCGAATCGAAGATACCTGCAAAATTCAGACGTATGGTATAAACCGGCTGAAAACTTCTGCTCCTTTGACGACAGCATCAACCCACGAAGTTCAGACGTATGGTATAAACCGGCTGAAAGGGCCGGAAGTTATTGTCATAACAGGGCTGCTCCCTCAACTCCTTGCTGATGAGCGCCAGCAGAATATGCCAACATCCCACCCACAGATACCGAAGAGCATCTGGTGGCACTCTTTGCGCGTCAGCAGAATATGTCAGCATCCCACCTAGAACGACTGCATCTCGTACAGTTTCCTGTAGATACCATCCGGATTCCTGATGAGTTCCTCGTGTGTTCCGCACTCCTCTATCCTGCCATCTTCCACTACCACTATCATGTCTGCATGCTGTATGGTTGAAAGGCGGTGGGCGATTACTACCGAAGTGCGGTTTTCCATCAGCTTAATCATGGCATCCTGCACCAGCCGCTCTGACTCAGTATCGAGGGCCGAGGTGGCCTCATCAAGGATAAGGATCGGCGGATTGGCCATGATGGCTCTTGCAATGCTGATTCTCTGGCGCTGACCGCCACTTAGTTTGTTGCCGCCCTCGCCAACAATATACTGGTAACCCTCAGGTGTCTCAGTTATGAATGCGTGAGCATTGGCTATTGTGGCAGCCCGCACAACACTCTCCTCATCCCTGACTTCATCAAAGGCAAATGATATATTATTATAAAAGGTATCATTGAACAGTATTGCCTGCTGACTTACAATACCCATCAGTTGCCTGAGATCCCTTATATTAACGTCCCTCACATCTACTCCGTCAATGAGTACGGCGCCACGGTCGGGGTCAATGAATCGTGGTATGAGGTCAGCAAGGGTCGACTTGCCCCCTCCCGACCGGCCCACTATGGCAACAGTTTGTCCCTTCCTTATTGTGAGCGAGATATCCTTCAGCACGGGGTCATTGTTATAGGCAAACCACACATTTCTGAACTCTATACTGTCATTGAAGCCTGTTATCCTGACTGCGTCGGGTTTCTGTGTTATTGTCTCACCGGCGTTAAGCACCTCGTTTATCCTGTCAATTGAGGCCATCCCCTTCTGTATGCTGAACCATGCGCTCGATATCGCCTTTGCCGGCTGTATTATCTGTGAGAATATAACCACGAATGCAATGAGCCTGTCAGGTGACATGTTCCCTGTGCCCCTGAGCGCGAGGAATCCTCCGTAGTAGATGACAATGAGCAGCACCACAGTTGAAAGGAACTCACTTACCGGGTGGGCGAGATATGCCTTGCGCGCCACTCTCCTGAAGGTTTTGGTAAATTTCTCATTTGCCGTCCCGAACTGCCTCCTCATCTTGCCCTCAGCATTGAATCCCTTTATGATGCGAAGACCGCTGAGTGTCTCCTCGAACACTGAAAGAAGCCCTCCCAGCGCCTGTTGTCCGACGAATGAAAAGCTTTTAAGGCTCATGCTGATACGTGCAATGAACCATCCGCTCACCGGCAGCATCAGCAAAGCGAACAGGGTCAGCTGAGGACTGGAAACAAACAGGTACACGAGGAAAATAATAATGGTAAACGGGTCGCGGAAGAGCATGGAGAGAGATGACATCACCGAGACTTCTATCTCCTGCACATCATTTGACACTCTTGTCATCAGGTCGCCCTTACGGGCCTCAGAGAAATAGGAGAGCGGCAGGCGCAGTATCTTGTCATAAATCCGGTTCCTGACATCCCTGACGGTTCCTGCCCTGAGACTTGCCATACAGTTGTTGGCCAGGAAGACAAAGAGGTTCTTGAAAAAGCTGGCCACCGCGAATACGATGACCACGATGAGGAGTGTTCTCATCTCTCCGTAGCGCTCAATAGAGGAGGAGAAGAACCAGTTGGCCCAATCCTTGAGGTACGATGCGGAAAGGGTAAAGGGTCCGGGATCAGGGACAGGAGCCACCCTTTTGAACAGTATCTGGAGAAACGGTACAATAAGGGTGTAGGTAAACAATGCAAAAAAAGCGCTGATGATGTTGAATCCCATATTCTGCACCGCGAGCCATTTGTAGGCCCTGAGGTACTGCAATAGTATCCTGATGCTCTTCATCTCCTCGTATCAGAATCCGGTATAATTGAACGGGGTTATGGCCTTCATCTCCTCCCTGACGGATTCTGTGACATCAAGGGTATCAATGAACTGTCTGATTATCTCACCGGTTATTGTCTTATTGGTACGTGTGAGAGCCATAAGTGCTTCATATGGTTTCGGGTAGCCTTCCCTGCGGAGGATAGTCTGCAGTGCTTCGGCAACAACAACCCAGTTATCTTCGAGGTCTCTTTCAATCTTCTCACGGTTGACGATGAGTTTTGCCAATCCTTTTTTAACTGATTTCCAGGCAATGAGGGTATGAGCCATAGCAACCCCTGTGTTGCGTATGGTGGTTGAATCTGTCAGGTCGCGCTGCAGCCTCGAGACCGGCAGTTTGGAGGAGAGATGACGCAAAAGTGCGTTTGCCAGTCCAAGGTTCCCTTCGCCGTTTTCAAAGTCAATGGGATTGACCTTGTGCGGCATGGCTGATGATCCGACCTCTCCCTTCACTATGGTCTGCTTGAAATAATCCATTGAGATATAGCTCCAGATATCCCTGCACAGGTCAGTGATGATGGTATTGATCCGGCTGATGCAGTCAAACAGCGCAGCCAGTCCGTCATAGTGTTCTATCTGGGTTGTAATCTGCTGTCTTTCCAGACCCAGCCTCTCATTCAGCAGCCTGTCAGCAAATTCCGGCCAGTTGACGGCGGGATATGCCACCCTGTGGGCATTGAAGTTACCGGTAGCTCCTCCGAACTTGCCGCTGTACTTCATGGTCATAAGCATCTCCAGCTCATTGCCAAGCCTATCGGCAAATACGGCGATCTCCTTGCCCAGTCTCGTGGGAGAAGCCGGCTGGCCGTGGGTTCGTGCCAGCATGGGTATGTCAGCCCACTCCCCTGCCATCCTGATCAGGGACTCACGCAGCGAGACAAGCATGGGCGTCATGACCTCCCTAACGGAGTCACGGATGGCCATGGGCATAGCCGTGTTGTTTATATCCTGCGATGTAAGCCCGAAATGAACGAACTCAGACCATTTCTCCAGCCCAATGGCTGTGATCTGCTCCTTGACGAAGTATTCAACAGCCTTGACATCATGATTGGTAACCGCCTCCTTCATCTTGATAAAGTCAGCGTCAGCCGGAGAGAATGAGTTCCATACAGCCAGCAGCTCCTTTTCCTTTTCTGCAGGGAAGCCTTCGAACTGCGGCAATCCTGCATGTGACAGCGCTATAAAATATTCAATCTCAACCAGTACGCGGTAGCGTATCAGGCCAAACTCCGAAAAGAATGGCACCAGCTCTGCCACCCGCTCACCGTAGCGGCCATCTACCGGTGAAATTGCCATTAAACGATCCATATCTGTCTCTCCTCAACCCGGTTTTACCTCTGTTTTAAAAACCAAAAATAGTATTTTGTTCTGGTCTGAAAAAATTGAACCTTTGCATTTACCTGCGGGATGAATATAAGAGATGGAAAAGATAAGGGTTTCAGCTGTAAAGTACATAAACAGCTATCCGTTCATGATAGGCCTGCGTGACAGTGAGGTCGCAGCCATGATTGACCTCGGTGTGTGTCATCCATCGGAGTGTGCCAACAGGCTCATTGAGGGAAAGGCAGACATTGGACTGATACCAGTGGCGATGGTTGCAGGTATGAAAGAGTATCATCTTGTAAGTGATTACTGCCTGAGCACCAACGGAGAGGTGCGTACGGTCCTTCTCGTAAGCAACACCCCGTTTGATGAGATCAATACCATATATCTTGATTACCGCTCACGTAGTTCCGTGACCCTTTGCCGCATCCTCGCGGCGAAAGCCTGGAAGCGTGAGTACAGGTGGTTCCCGGCACCGGAGGAGTTTGACATCACCGCCATGAAACACGGTGAGGCTGCCGTGATGATAGGCGACCGCTGTTTCGAATATGCCAGACATTTCAGGTACAGACTTGACCTTGGCCTGGAGTGGAAAAAATTTACCGGGCTGCCGTTTGTATTTGCCTGCTGGGTATCAACACGCCAACTGCCGGAACAATTTACCGCTCTTTTCAACAAGGCGCTGAGCGAAGGACTCGAAAGAAGGAATGAATCAGTCACACTCCTGCAGGAGGACTCCTCAGCCACACCTGAAGAGGTTATCTCCTATCTCAACCATAACATTGACTTCAGCCTTGATGAGAGGAAGAGGGAGGCTCTTGCAAAATTCATTGAATACATTAAGGAACTAAATATAACCCCATGAATCCCACATGCATCGGATATACAAACATAAACTCAGATATTGTTCAGGCATGTGGGTTCCAACAAACCTTTAAAATCAGAATTATATTATATAAAACCCACATGTATGAGATATACAACCATGAATTCAGATAATTTTCAATCATGTGTGGTTCCAGCCGACCTTTAAAAACTATATGCGGATGAAAAAGATACTATTCATTTTTATTCTTATTCCGTGCACCATAGCAGCAATTGCAGGTAGTGCCACCCTGTCGGTGACACCGGGGAATGATACGGTTCCCGATTCCTCAGTCATTGCCCGGGCCGGGCAGGTATCACACAACAGCAATACACTGATTTACAAGTGTGAAATGAAGAAGACTATAGCTGCCCCGCTGTGGCGCAGCGTAAAGAAGAGCTTTGCCGAGGCTGACTCTCTGAACGCTGATTTCATGCTGATTCACATGAATACCTATGGTGGTCAGGTTGATATTGCCGATTCAATGCGAACACTCATCCTCAACTATGATATCCCGGTGTTGGTTTTCATCGACAACCAGGCTATTTCCGCAGGGGCGCTGATAGCCGTGGCTGCTGACAGTATCTATATGCGTTCGGGGGCCGGTATCGGGGCAGCCACAGTGGTTGACCAGAGCGGGCAGAAGATGCCTGACAAATACCAGTCGTTCATGAGGGGGATGATGAGAGCCACTGCTGAAGCCCATGGCAAGAAGCCGGTTATTGACGGCAATGACACCACCTGGGTATGGCACCGTGATCCGGAGATTGCGCAGGCTATGGTAGACCCCTCGATTGTCATCAGGGGGATTGTTGACACAGGGCAGGTACTGACACTGACCACACTGGAGGCAATCAAATACGGCTTCTGCGAAGGCCAGGCCGAGACAGTGAAGGAAGTAATAGAAAAGGCCGGAATAAAGGAGTATACCATAAAGGAGCTGAAGCTGACACTGGTTGACAAGATAATCATGTTTCTGGTTAATCCCGTAGTCTCAGGGCTGCTGATAATGCTGATCATCGGAGGCATCTACTTTGAGCTCCAGTCGCCCGGTGTGGGATTCCCCCTGGCAGCCGCCCTCTTCGGGGCACTGCTCTACTTCGCACCACTCTACCTCGAAGGTATAGCTGCCAACTGGCATATTGTGATATTCGTAATAGGAGTAATACTTCTGCTGGTGGAGATATTTGCCTTTCCGGGTTTCGGGGTTACCGGGGTGCTCGGAATCATAGGCATTGTGACAGGACTTGCCCTTGTAATGGTTGACAAGATAGTCTTCAGGTTCGGACCTTCGATTGACGGTGTAAAAGAGATAACAGGAGCTTTCGCAATAGTTATCCTGTCAGCCGTGCTTTCATTCCTTTTTTCATTATGGCTTTCGAGAAAGCTCTTTGCCCCGAACAGGCTCTTCGGCAGCCTGGCTCTGGAGACAACGGTGGACAAGGCTGATGGATTTGAAAGCTTTGACACCGGCAAGCTTCAATCACTCGTTGGAAGCCATGGAGTGGCACATACCGTGCTTCGCCCGTCAGGGAAGGTGATGGTAGGGAATGAGATTTACCCGGCAGTGGCAGAGACAGGCTTCATCTCCAGGGGAACAGACGTAATAGTGCGCAGGGAAGAACAGGGTCAGCTTTATGTGGTAGCTGCAGATAAAGCCTGAGACCGACAATGAGCGATGAGACCTGTAATGAGCATGGAGCCTGGCAATGAGCAATGAGCCCCGCATTGAGCGGGGAGCCAGGCATTGAGCTGGAAGCCCGGCATTGAGCTGGAAGCCCGGCAATGAGCAATGAAACCTGTAATGAGCATGGAGCCTGGCAATGAGCAACGAGCCCCGCATTGAGCGGGGAGCCAGGCATTGAGTTGGAAGCCCGGCAATGAGCAATGAGACCGGTCGGCCGGAATGAGTCTCTTATATTTCAACTTTCAATGAATACTTACTATATTTGAAGAAATCTATCCACTTTATATCATGGCACGAACTCTAACATTTTCACAATTGAGGAAGATCAAGGACCAGCTTCCTGACGGGAGCATAAGAAAGATAGCTGACAAGCTTGATTTGGAAGAGGAGACCGTCAGGAATTATTTCGGTGGCTGGAACTTTGACCGCGGGCAGAGTGCCGGCATCCATATAGAAAAAGGACCCGAAGGGGGCATAGTCACAATAACAGACACTACCATACTCGACCTTGCCGAAAGTATGATTGCCCGCTAATTCTGCTATTTACAGGGAACCAAAAAGGCAAAAGTTCCTACTTTTGCCTTTTTGGTTTTAATCATGGAGCATCCGTTCATCATAACTGCGGAGGAGAAGTACGGAAAACTTCTCCGGGAGAAGTGCACTCAGATTTTCTCCGGCACTGACATGCCTTCGCATGATCACCTGCATCATGACCGGGTGTGGAAAAATGCAGCCTCTCTTATCAGTCGTCTCGCAGATGCCGGATTGATCACTGATGAGAATCTGGCAGTCAAAGCTATAATAGCCTCATTCTTTCATGATACCGGACTGACGGTCAACCGTGGCCCTGACCATGGGATTGAGAGCAGGCATATATGCAGCGCTTTTCTTGAAACAACTGGCCTGACAGAAGAAGAACGGCATGAAATACTTGACGCAATTGAGAAGCATGACAACAAGGAATACACCGGCAACTCAGATCCCTGCTCACTGGCAGCAATAATTTCCGTGGCAGATGACATGGATGCCTTCGGAGAGGCAGGCATAGGCCGGTATGAGGAGATTTATTCCATGAGGGGTATTCCAGCCACGGAGATGCCCGGCCTGATAGTTGCAAACGTGCTTTCACGCCTGAGGCACCTTGAATCAACATACAAAATATTCCCTGACCTCATTGCAGAAATGAGGGCAGAGGCCGAAACAGTAATCAACCATTTTACAGATAAAACCTGATGACACCCACGTGTATCAAACAGACTAACACCTCTTTATATAATTTTCAGTCATATGGGTTACATCAGACCTTTAAAATCAAAATTATATACTGATGAAAAGATTAATTACAGCAATCCTGTCAATAATAGTGCTCATATCAGGCGTATCGGCACAGCAAAGCAATGACACACCTGTCCTGAGATATGACATGAACAAGAGCCTTTCATGGGAAGAGGCAATAGGCTTTTACAGTGACCTTGATAAAAAGTACAGTGAGGCCACCCTCATGGAGATGGGGATGACAGATGTGGGCCGCCCGCTTCATCTGTTCATAATCTCCTCCGACGGAGAGACCGATCCTGCCGAGATACGCAGGCAGGGCAAAACCATTGTGCTCATTAACAACGGCATACATCCCGGCGAGCCGGAAGGCATTGATGCCAGCGCCAGGTTCGCGGCTGACCTGCTTTCAAACAGGAACGGGATGAAGAAGTACCTTAAAAACTGTTCGGTGGCCATCATACCGGTTTACAACATAGGAGGAGCGCTGACGCGAAGCCCCTACTGGCGGATGAATCAGAACGGCCCGGAAGAGAAGGGAGCACGGCGGAACACACGGTTTCTGGACCTGAACCGTGATTTCGTGAAGCAGGACTCGCGCGATGCGAAGGCTTTTGCAGAAATATTCCAGTTCCTTGACCCCGATCTGTTCCTCGATACTCATACCACAAACGGGTCTGACCATCAGTTCACTGTGACGCTCATTGCCACACAGCCTGAAAAAATGCACCCCGAGATGGAAAAGTACTTCCGTGAGAAGATGCTGCCGGAGTTGTACAGCCGGATGAAGGAGGAGCACAGGAATGAGATGGTGCCATACGTCCAGTACACTGAGAGAGGAGATATCAGGGCCATAACAGGCTTCAAGGAGGAGGCTTACTACTCAACCGGTTACACCGCCCTCTTCAATACATTCGGATTCATGACTGAGACACTGGTCCACAAGCCATACCATGACAGAGTCATAGGGACGCTCCAGTTCATCACTGAGCTGGTGAGATTCGGATCACAGAACAGCAAGGAGATACTCAGGCTGAGAGCCGATGCCCACCGGCATCTGATGGCAGCGAAGGAGTACGTTCTTGACTGGGCGCAGGATACCACCAGGTGGGATGAGATTCAGTATCATGGTTACGCTTACGAACAGACAACTACCCCTATCACCGGCAGAAAATCAGGTTTCTACAACCATGAAAAGCCCTATTCCGAAACCATCAGATACTACAACTACTTCAGACCGGCCTTGACTGTCACCGTACCTGATGCCTACATAGTGCCGTTCGCATGGGAGGAGGTCATCAGGCGTCTGGAGGTTAACGGTGTACAGATGAAACAGTTGCAGCATGACACCACCATAACGGTTGAAACTTATTACATTGACAGCTTTGAGCCTGCCAGGAGAGCCACCCAGGGACACTACTTCAACAGCAATGTGAAGCTGCGCACCGTCACCCAGGAAGTGAGCTTTTTCAGGGGCGACTATGTGGTACCGGTAAACCAGAAATCAAAGAGATACATCATTACGATGCTCGAGCCTCAGAGCGCATCAGGCTTCTTTGCCTGGAACTTCTTTGACTCGTTTCTTGAGGGGCAGGACTGGTTTTCGGTATGGGGGTTTGAGAGTCACCTCAAGGAGTTGCTTGACCATGATCGCGATCTGCAGGAAGCATTTGAAAAGGCAAAGCAGTCAGATACGAATGTTGCATCTGACCCGGTGGCACAGTTGCAGTGGCTTTACCAGCATACCCCTGTTTCAGAACTTGAGAAGCGGACGAGGCTCTACCCGGTAGCCAGGCTCATGGATGCAGGCGCCATGCTTAATTCGGGCAACTGATTTTTCTGGCAGACAAAAGATTTAGCCACACCTGTGACATCCTG
>ERZ1026814.30-NODE-30-length-139215-cov-14.577030_pt1 | contig 139215 bp, 109 predicted proteins | sample MGYA00520871_ERZ1026814 | MGnify/ENA primary metagenome ERZ1026814 (study PRJEB33270, sample SAMEA104284478) | anaerobic digester metagenome | biome: Anaerobic digester microbiome; feature: mesophilic sludge digester; material: Anaerobic digester biomass... | reverse complement strand
AGAGCGGCTCGAAAGGGTGTTTTTTACCTCCTTTTTGGTGTTCTAATCAACAAATAAAAATTATTGTTCCCTTATTGTGTCATTCGTAATATTCTGTCATCGACAAAAAAAAAGAGGCAGCCCCCTGCTGTCTGTCTGATTAGAATAATGCCTATCGCTGCATCGTGGAAGGGCCACCTCAGTATCAAAGATAATAAAAAACTCGCCTGTCTATTTACCATTCCCGACTTTTCAAGATTGAGCCGTTCAAGGGAATAAGATACACGGCTCTCAGGCCAGTTGAGGAAAGATGCAATCGTTTTATAGCCCACTCTTTCAAGGTTGCCCCCCATGGGAGTAACCCACCCTACTCTCAGGCCAGTTGAGGAAGCGTGAAATAGATGAACGTCCCACGGAACTATCATGTTTCATCTTTGATAAATCACCATATTTTATTGCCTCATTCGGATGTTCCTCAAGATATTTCTTTGCAACCTACCCGCATGGAGCAGACCGGGGTAATCAATATACAGGTGGCAAGGTAACAAAAGGGAACCTTGCCAAAATGCCCGTCACAAAGAAGGAGAGCGCAAGGGTGTTGGCCAGACAACAATACTGCTGTTGTGTCAGACCACAATTTGCAACTGTCTTTCCATGGAACCACCCTAACGGCATCTATATAACGCAGCATCTTTATAAATCAAATTTAAGGCACTTTTTAGGCGATTTAAGGCACTCAGGGCAAAAGTGAGACAATCACATTGCTGAAACAGTCACTTACGCTTCTGTTGTTCCGTCCATGCGTTCATGACTTCAATCTGTTGCTCCGGTGTTTCGGCTTTCTGCATTGCACTAATATATTCCTGTTCTGTCATCTTCTCCGGTGTCGATGCTTGCTCAGGCAAATCGAATAACTGCCCTGCAATAGATTTGATGGCATCCTGAAAGCTAACAGGCCAGCCGTGAGCATCTGATAAGACTGCCCCTGTTTCTGTTAGCGGTGTGACATTTCTGCCTCGGCCAAGTTCCCACCTCCTGTTACGGATCTCGGATAAAAAGTATTTCTTCGCCTTTTCGGTCAGCGGTGAACCGGCAAGACTTGCTTGTAATTTATCCAACTCTCGCTCGGCCAGATCTTCAATTAACGCCTGATTTAATTTTTCTGATTCTGTCATAACTGTAAGTATTTAATATTTGAAAATTAAGTTTTTTAATTCTTCGGGATTAATCAGAAATTTGCCCGTGTATGGGGGGTGTTCAATATGTAGACCGAATGTTTTGGTCATTACCTCTTTTGCAGGGCCTTGCAGCGGAAACAATTCATCATGTTTGTTGAGGATATCAATAAGCGAGTTGAAGTGGTCAACAATCTTTATCTGTTGCTCAGTCGTGGCGTAAACGTCAAAGTCTTTTGCCTTGGCTTCAACGGCCTCCACGTCTTTAACAAATTCGCCCTCTTCAAAGATCATGTACTGTTTATAAGCATTGAACCGTTCCCGAGAGATACACGCCTTACCCGGCTTCAGCCTCATTTTCTTGCATGGGGTGCAGTTCTCTATCTGGACCGGCTTTCCGGCAGTCAAATTGAGAAATGAATCCCTTTCAAGATTGAAGAGCTTGGCCAACTGGCCGGGGTCTACCTTCATGCCTGCCGCAGCATTAAACTGAACATTTGTTGTTAACAAGTGATCATACAAGGCCCCAGGATCATCCACCAACGTTTCAAAGTCCATTACTGAATTTATTCTCATGAAAGGCTGAAATTCCTCAAATATGCGTATCAAAGAGTTTGAGGCTTCAATGGTCTCATTTACTGACCTTTCAAACTCGGCTATCTTATGCCGATCCGTGTAGATTTTAATTCTGTTCATTTTTCTATTTATTAAGTTCAACAATTTATTGTCGGGTCAATCTGCTCACGGATAAATACAAGCTTGTGGTAGGGGTATTTAGCTTTGAGTTCATCAGGTGTCAGGGATTCGCGTTCATAATCAAAGGTCACCCCGTCAGGATTGACAAACAGAAGCACGGGAAACGCAAATAGATTTGCCGCTTCCGGTGGTGTCAGGTCATGGTCACGGGCGTAACGCATGATAATAAGGCGTTGCTCTCGTCCGGGGTCATACCCCAGGATTTTTGAAAGTTCATCTGTTTGCATCATTCGTTTGTTTAAAAAAGTGATTACCTAAGATTATCAATTGCTCTTCTGAAAGTGAATCTAAATTTGCAGTCAGGTCAATTATTTGCGCCTTCGGCAAGTAATAGGCCAGCAACTTGCTTAATACGTCCAAATATTTAAAATTGTCTTTACTGCGAACTTGTGCAAGTGCCTCCGTGATATTATCCAATTCATTATTTAAAATTGAGTTGAAAACCTCCCGTGCTTCCGCCGTTGTCCTATTTGGCGCACCCTTTCGCCTGCCGTCTGGGTTGCCGCTCTGTCCTTTTTTGAATGCCATATCTGTTGTATTTCGTTGTTGTTTGCAATTAATTCAGGTCAAAATCTGATCTCAGGTTCCGCCTTACCGTGATCCGTCCCAGTGCGTCGGTCTGACATTTTGTTGCTGCGATCTTTGAATACTTTTTATAAATCAGACCGCAAAGTTTCATTGTCGCTCCATAATCGGGATGGCCTTTGTGCTGCTCCGTTAACTTATTCATGAACAGGGTCAGCGAATCCCTGACGATTACCGCTGAAACGATTTCAAAAAGTTCATTATCCATTGTCTGAATTTTTAATTGTAAATCCCTGTGATTCAAAATACGATAGCCATTGCGGCACATCACTCTTTAAAATGTAGTGGCTCGCCTTTATTTCGCCTGTTGCCCTCTTCAATATTTCAACGATCGCAAAGTGAGGATCAGTGTCAGATTTGAATTTGACCTCATGAGGCGAATGCGATTTAGTCATAGTCAATTCAGTTGCCATATCTTATTTTTTACACGATTCCTTTATAAGCTCCCCAGCCGGAGCCAGGGAGCTGGCAGACTTCTTATCATCCACCACAGTGACAGAAGCCTGATTATCTTTTTTAAATTTCTTTATCTGCCGTTTCATTTTTCCGCTTAACCGACCCCATCTTACAATATCATTTTCAACTAATTGCAGCGTTTTTGTACGAATTATGGGATAGAAGGTATTAAGGGGTGGTGTAGATTGATTGGAATTGATAGGTGTAGATGTGTTTGAAGTTGCTGAATGTGATTTGAGTATTTGAGCCTGTTTGATTTTGATTTTCGGCTTCAGTCCTGTTACCTCTTCAATAGTTTCAGTCATGACCCTGGCGACTTCTCCGGCCCTGTCTCCGGCCACAAGTAGAATCGCTGGAAGTATTGAATCGTGCTTCGTGGTGAACATCACATCAGGCAGTTGCTTGCGAATTGCCGGAACACAATGATTCAGGATTACATCTGATTCAATTCTCTGAAGTAAAACAGCGAGACGATTGTGACCTTCAGACTTAATAAAGGTGAACATCCTGAAGACACTGGGAAATTCATCCCTGAACATCCGCACATCCTTTGAATATCGGACGGCAGTATTCTTGCTGAACAGGACTGTGAAGCACAATTCTTTTACCTCGTCTCTGTCTGAGAGATTAAACAGCTTCATCATACCCTCATAAAACTCGCCCGAAGTTGCCAATAGAGCATACCGCTTAACATCATATTTGTCAGACAATTGCAGTCTTTTTGTATCAATTGTAAGTTTTTGGCCTAAATAGCTCCTCATGACCCGTGTCACTTCAGGTGTAGGATCAAAGAGACAGACAGAGAAAAATATCTGTGAATTGCATATGTCCAGCTCCTGTAACGGCTTGCCCTCAATAGTGAGATGCTGCACCAGCTCCGACGGCAGTCGGGTGAAGTTGGTGTCATATCTGAAGTTTGTGTCATTGACCGTGTGAAATATCTCACCCCTGTATATCTTTTCAACTTCGGCCAGGGAGTATGTTCTCCGTGCTTCCGCAGCTCGCTTGTCTTCAGTGGCCTGATACATTGCTTCAATCGTTTCATGTGCTGCGGACACATCTATTCTGACCCGTGAAGTCATCATGTTCAAGTCAGGATATTTGCGTGAATTGTGTTTCGCAATCTCGCATCGTGCCTCCTGAATCCGATTAAGTAAGGCCATGTCTGTAATCGTCCTGAAGACTGCCGGACCCTGATATTCTTTTGCTATCCGGTACAGGCGACTGTTACGGCCTGCGAAATGATTTTTTACTTCAATCACTCCCTCTTCATTCAAGTAATCAATATACTGGTATGCGTTAGGCACGACGGCCCTGAGATAATTCATGTGAAGTACAGACCAGGCTCCTGGGTGTTTGTCTTGTGGGTGGGTCATTATGGTGGAGAGTAAATACATCATGCGTGACCTTTTGTATGCTGGTATGGGTGGCCGGTTATCGTCAAGCTCCTGAAGTAGCCGGAGTAAATTATCTGTGAGGATCGCATTGTATTTTACCTTTTCTTTTTTCACTGTGGTGGAACTGTGAGTTGTTACATCTGAATTGTCATTTGTTGAGGCAGTGGCTCATGTGTTATGAAATTCGGATTGCAGAAGTCGCCAAAAAGATCACGAGCTGCACGATCATAAGCCTTTGCGGCTGTAACTTCTGACCGATAACGACCTAGATTTATCACTTTTTGATCGCAGCATATTTGACTATGCCACAAGTAATTTTCACGATAAACGCCTTTGTAATTTGAGTACCCTCTTCCCTTTGCTCTGTTGCGTGAGTTCTCTGCCCTGGAACAGGTGCGGATCATTGCCCGACGATTGTCGAGCTTGTTGTGATGAATGTGATCAACTTCAATCTCAGGCTGGTCAACAACTCCTAGAATCAGACGGTGCATCATGACCTGCTTACCCTCAATTCGAGTTGATGCGTAACCTTGACTGTTGAGATGCCATTTGTATTTTAAAATCAAATCACTGTCACTTCTGTCAAAGAGACAAAGATGATCCACCCCCCTGGAAGTGATCAACAGCGTCGCAAAGTTCTTATCTGGGATCATCTCAGTTATCGGGTGAGTTCCCTGCCGTTAGCGAGCCATTGATCAATTGCACTTTTCCGGAAGTACAATCGCTTTCCGTGCTTTTCATAAGGTATGGACCGCTTCCATATCCACTGATCCACGGTCTGTTTGGCAGGGTGATCCGGCAAGAATTGGAGAAGCTGATCCATTACCATCAAATAATCACTTTCAGGCTTCTCCTGCCTGGCTCCTAATAGATAATCGATTTTGTCGTGCAGCTCTTTTACAGCTTGCGGTAAATTTTCAAAAGTTATTGCTGTCATATCATTTTTTATTGTTTGACATAACAAAGCAATAAGTTATCATAAACACTTGCAAGTGAATGACATAGGATAAAAATGCCTAATTTTAAGCAAATTTACCCTAATTGAATATCAATCAGTTAAGAAATAGAGGAATAGAATAAATACTAGTAATGCCAATTCTTGGCTATTCCGAAGCAATAAGTAAGATAACTGTCAGAAATTACCTTCTCCCCCATTTTCATTTCTATTTTATTCTTGGCACAATCTTCACGATGCTCTTGTTCGGTCATGATAGGATTGGCTTTTAATCCGACTTTATAGAGGCTCATTATTGCTCCTAAAATACATACCGATTTATATTCTGACAGCATTTCTACATCCATAAGCTCCCTAATTATTTCTGTCCCTATTGATTTTATGATAGGCCCTGATACTCTCTTTGGCCCTTCATTAAATATCCTGTTCTGATAGATATAGACACCAAGCATTCCGTTCATTGAAAACTCATCATCCTTATGCTGTTTCAGTTTATCCAGTGTTGTGTTCATTGCCTCGTGTGCTGTTTGATAAAGCCGGTCAATAAGGTAGGGATTAGTGATAGTGAATGAGATATTATCGCATTCAAAGCTCACTTTTCTGATTGGTTCCGGTCTTGCTTCAAAGTGAAAGAGGCCGGATAAATCGTTAATGTTAAATGTCTGCTCCATCTGCAATGCCCATTCTAATGACTTCTCTGTATAGGAGATTAATCTGAGAATATTGTCAAGGGGCAGATTGTAGTGCTGGGCAAGTTTTTCGGCAAGATCAATCTCATCCTTTATGAAATAACTTCGTCCTGGAGATTTCTGATATCCTTTGAGCGGATAAAAAAACTCCTGTATAATGTCCCTTTTATAATTTGATTCTGCCATCACACTGCCTTTTGATTATAAACTGCGTCTTCAGTCTTTGTTGATTGCGTTTCTCGTGTCGCCTTTTCAAATCCTTTGAGATATGACTTTGTTACCAATACAGAAGAGTGCCCTAACTGTTCACTGATATACTCGGTGCTGGCTCCGGTGTTCTTTGAGATTGTCGCCCATGAGTGACGAGCCACATAGCTAGACACATTATCTTTTATCTTCACTGCCTTTGCTATTCGCTTCAGGTGCTGGTTAACCATTTTTGTCAACTGCCTCACTTCAGCAAACTTTCGCTCCTCATCCCACTCTGGCCGTAGGATCGGAAATATAAAGGAATCATACCCCACTGCCCTGATACCATGAGTGTCTATAATTGATTGCATTCGCTTTGTTATCGGAATCTGCAAAGGCTCTTCAGTATTCTCTTCTGCCTCTGTTTTCTTACGGACAAACACTATCTCATTGCCTTCAATATTTGAATATCTCAATCGTGCTATGTCTGTCATATTCATGCCGCAGGCTAGAAAAGAAAACATGAACATATCACGGTAAAATTGTGCTTTGGGATCGTCGGTCTGATAGTTCGCAATGAGGCTGATCTGTTCTGCCGTGAGTGCGATCTTGCGTTTGGATGATGTTTTAGGCTTGTGTTCATTGAAGGGATATTCAGCCTTGACATGATGTTTCTTAATAGCAAGATTAAACAATACCCTGAGATTCCGCACATATATGCCTAAGGTGGATTTCTTTTTCCCCTTGTCTTTAAGATGCTTCTCAAATTTCTTTAACCATGCCGGAGTTATGTCCACAAAGTTCAGTTGTTTACCTGACAGATACTTCTCATATCTGCTTACAACCTTGTTCCTGCTATTAAAATCAAAGGTCTTACCCTCGTGAAATTCTTTAACGGCTCTCAGGGTGCTTTCAAAACTCATTGCATAGCTGAAGCGATCTTCAGACTTCAGCTCTTTAATGTGTTCAATCATGGCAGCGAAAACATTGTCCCAGTCCTTTACTTCATTCATGAACTTCTGTTCAAACTGATTGAAGCTGAAGACTGACAGATCATTGATTATTGCTTCTGCCTTGTCAGTGATCTTCTTATATTCAAATGCAATGTCCCTGTATTTCCCTCGTGGACTGTCTGAAGTTATCTTTTCAATGGCATCCTCAGAGACGTATAGCCAGGCGTTGTCTTTTATCTTGTCACTGATTGAATAATACTTCCGTTTCCGGTTGTGAGTGATACAGAGCTTCACCGGACAGAGATCATCCTTTGTTTTCTTTGCCGGTGCCTTCTGGAAATAAATTCGTGCTGTTGCTTGCATGGCTTAAGTATTAAGTGACTTAATTTTTAATGTCTCCACTCCTTTATCAGTTATGAAGAGTTGATTATCTGTCTGATAATATCCCACGAGTTCCCTTCTTTTGAGGGATGCAATGGCCTGACCTATTGCGGCTCTTCTCCTGTTAAGCTCCGGCTTATCAGCCTCATCATAATCGACCAGCCAACACTCGCCCCACTTATACTGATTCCGATGGATCACCTCGCCCCAGTAATCCTCCTCAACGTTAAGGTAAACGTTGGTGGTAGTCGGCTCCATTTTAACCTGCCCAGTTCGCAGCTTGTAAAGCTGTTCAAGAATACACTTCTGTAACTTTCCTAATCCCTTGCTCATCGTAAATGTATTAAGTCACTTAATGAATTATTTCTGTTTCTGTGTCTTCAGTGAATACACAAGTGAATACACAAAGATAATAAATATTGAATAAATGGCAATAATTATGAAATAAGGTAATAATTCGGCAAGTCCATATATTCAGCACTTCAGAGAATAATCGCAAAAGTACGGATAACAATAAAATTGTGACTACGGATCAGAAGGTTACAGGTTTGAGTCCTGTCGGGATCACTTAGCAATGAGGCAGTTGCAGACAATCATGTGACTGCCTCACTCTTTTGTATACACAAATGAAAAGATGATATAATAGTCATAAACAGTTGGTAGAATACCTCTTGTATAAAGAAGAGATGAGGATTTAAGGAAAGGGAACATAAAACGGTTTATATTTCGGTTTGAAATGGCACACCGGCAAGCATGGGAAAAGGCTGTTTCAACAGCTATTCCCGCGAGGGAAGCAATACTTTCAGGAGTAGCCTTTCAAATAACAAAAACTGTTATTCCTTTTTAAAGATTATAAAAGTTTTCATACCCGATTCCCAGATCATATCTTCCCTGTGATATTGCAATTGGTTCGTCATCCAGGAAGGTCTTCAGGTTAAAGTATCCTGACATGATAGTTCTGCTGAGTTCCTCATCCACATATAATCTTTGAACTTTTTGGATAATCAGCTCTCCTTCAATAAGATTAAGTACAGTTGTGACATTCCCTGTTTTCAATGTCACAGCCCGTCCAGGTTCCTTGAGATTAAAGGTTGTATTATCCAGTTCAGTGAGGTCATAATATGTCTGAGGAGAAAAACCCTTGATTGAGAACTTCAGATCAACATTTTCTGAACCCATGCGGCCCCTGAAAATTATATTCAGAGTATCGCTGTTCACAATCACTTTGACCGGCAGGTCATCAGAAGTGGAAACGAAGGGTTTCCGGTCAATGTATGCCCCGAAGGTATTATACCCCCATTCGGAGTAGATGGGGAGACCCGGATAGTAAGGATCTTCAATGAAAATGGTGCCGGAGAGATTGAAATCATCAAGCTTATTACATGATGAGGAAACAATCAGAAGCAGTATGGCAGGAAGTAATATTTTCAGTGATTTCATATCAGTATTGTCGTTAGTTGCTTTTAAGAGGAAGTTGAACTGACATCCTGAAGCCTTCAAGGTAATCAATATCAATAAAATAGAAATTATTTTCGGTCAGCAGGAATGAAGGAAGCATCAACTCAATTGTATAGTTCAACTTGTCTTCCTTACCTAGTTTAAGGCCTATTGAGCTGTAGAAGGTTGAGAAGTTCCTGTTAACCGGACCTGAGATATTTCCTAAGATAACATCCTTTTGCGGATTCATTGTTTCTTCCCTGAAAGTGATATCCGCAGCTTTCTTAAAGCATATCACGCTGTATTCCAGTCCGGCCATGGCAAACAATGAGATGTTTTTGTACCGTAATGGATAAACTCTTATCTCAAGAGGAATACTCAGAAGATAGTTACACTCTGTCAGAGACTTAACACGGGCAAATTTTGTATCATTCTCCTCCATTGAATATCTCAGGTAGAAGAAATCAGAATTTGCTGATGCATAGCCGTTTATCTCTGTGTTTATTCCGATAAAACGCAAACCGGTTGAGATACCGCTTCTGATCCCCGGAAGGCCGTATTCATACCTTGCTCCCAGAAGCATGCCAGAGGTTGAGGAGGAGATAGAACCATCAGAATGGCGGTTAACATAATAGTAACTCAGGTTCTGCCTGATAGAGAGGCTCTCTTTTATTGTCCCTTGCGGATAGAGAAACCCGGCTTCAAAAGAGAGAGATTGCCTCCGGGAAGGCTTGCTATCATCACTCTGTGGCCGGATAGCTGTAAACGGGAAAACCAACAGGATGATCCCGAAGATAATTTTATTCATTGATTGTTTTCTGGTTAAGTGTATTACGCCGCAAAGATACAATAAACAAAGCAGCTTGGAATTATGGCAGTTGTTTATTATCGAACGGCTACGGCCTGGCTTCCGGGGAATATTTTTCCCTGAAGTCCGAATTTATCTATGGCCGGATGGCAGAATTATCTTTTATCCGTTTATTTCCAGATCATGGACATACTTGTTGTCATCTGCCAGATACAGCTCAAGGGTGATTGAATAGGGTTTCTTGATCACCAGTATCTTGTGGTAGCGACTAAGCTTTTCATCGTTCGTCGCTGTACAATAGTAGTATCTGCACACTCCGTCGAAGCGGTCTTCCTTATCTTCAGTATGGTACACATTCAATACCAGCGGTTTCGTGTTGCTGCTCAGGTAATTGGTGATAGTGATGCGCTTATCTGTGATCACTATTGACCTGACAGTACGGTCTATCTCAAAACCATCGCTTCTGATTGTGGCAGACCTGCTCCTGAATGTCTGTGAAAACAAACCTGCAGTAGTCAGTAAAAACAAACCAAACATGATAACCCTTTTCATGCCAGAAGATTTAAATCCATATTTTGACTAACGCCAGGTTATACGTGTGAATCAGGATTTTGTTCTGCTTTTTGCTGACAAATGAGATTTGCCGGCACTAAAATTATAATTCCTGACGCCACGCTCTTCTTAGTAGCATGCACGGATAGGTCACCCTAAAGATGTCAACACGCTGGCTGATACATGGATGAGCCGCCTCTTGCAAGGTATATTCAATAAGGGCACACTAAAAAACACAAGAGGCCGGTTTTGACCTCTTGTGTCTGTAAAGTGAGAGTGTGCTTCGCCCTGCTACGCCATGGCTTCGCAGGGCGAAGCACCCCGGAGAGGATGAAAGTTGCGGCTGATTAATACACTCCTCAGGCAGATTCAGGAATGAATCAAATCTGACCGGTCACATAATACATTTATCAGCTTTCAATAAGATAATCCGTAACCAAACTCAAAAGCCTTGTTCGGAGCATCAAAGGGCACATCCTCCAATTGATTCCTTACATCATCCATTGACAATGGAATCTCAAACGGAAGTTTTCCTATTGGATTGAATTTGCCGAAAACAACATCAAGCAGTGCATTGTCAAGAACGTCAAAGGTCATAATAGTTCCTTTTACAACCTGTTTTAAGTCAGGTGGCAATACGCAACCTGAACCGGATGGATTGAAAGCAACAACAACCGGTTTGCCGGTTCCGGCAAGTGCCTTGATTGCATCCCATTTAACAGATGGGAACGTAATGTCAACTTCCCTGGCAGCGAAAGGATTCATATTTGCTGTCATTTGCTGAGCATTTCTCTGCTGACCTGCTGCAGCCCTGTTTCCAGTCTGTCCGACTGTTGTACCTGGTCTGTTGCCAGTGTTGCCTGCCTGAGGTGCAGGACCTCCACCGAAACCTCTCTCTGCCTGTGTTGATGTTCTGACAAGAATAAGATCTGCCTGGTTTGGATCATCAACAACGCTAGCATATTCTGCTGCCAGTTCCCTGTCAATTCCTTCTACAAAAATCTTTATGTTTTCCTTTGCAGGAAGTACACCATCATTTGTAAGCAGAACTATTGATTCAAGCTGAGCCAGATACCCCAATTCCTGGTTTTTATCACTCCTGACTATATTAACGGCTGCCTCAGGATCAACGTAAGGATTTTCAAAGAGTCCCAGTTTAAAGTGCCATTGAAGTATCCTTGATGCTGCCTGATTTATCCTCTCTTCTGTTACTCTTCCCTCTTTCACAAGCTCGATAACCAGGTTGTTATTTGTTTCACTTCCCATCTGGTCAACACCGGCATTGATTATCATTTCCATGTTATCTTTCAGCGTCGTATTCCCCTGTAAACCTGGCTTGAGCGGGCCGCGGCCCACCACACCCCAGTCAGTGCAGATAGCCCCTTTGAAACCCAACTGATTGTATAAAACTTCAGTCGACATGTAGTGGGAATAGTTCACATTCAGTGAATCATAACAGGTGCCGCTGTAATAACCCATTGCAGCAAGGGCTCCTTTTGCTATACCTGTTTTCCAGGGGATGAGATGATAATCGAATTTATCACCTGGATAGACCAGCCATTGTCCGGTACCATCTTTATGCGGACCTGATCCGGGCCAGTGTTTCAAATGAACCAGTATCTTGCCAGGCCCTGCCTCCTTACCCTGGGCACCATCCATGAAGGCAGCAAGCATTTCCGAAGTAAGGTTGGCATCTTCTGAAAAACAGCCCATATTGCGACCCCATCTTGGTTCTGTCATAACATCTATCTGTGGACCCAGGATCATATGCAACCCTATTGCACGATACTCTTCTGCCACAACCTCGCCAAATTTCCTGACAATAGCCGTATCACGCGATGCAGTAATGCCAACCTGGCCTTCCTTGCCCGGCCATTGTGAGAGGTATTGTTTTCCGCTTACATGAGCGCCTAAAACAGCCCCGTGCCTCGGATCGGTTGAAAACATTATTGGTATACCAAGCCTTGTAGCCTCCGCAATCTCCTGCATCTTGTCAGACCAGGCAGCGAATTCACGGATAGGAGCAACACCATTATTGAGGATATTGCGGAAATTCTTTTCTTCTATATATGATTTAGCGGTTGCTGTTCTTCTCATCTGGCCCATAGCCATGCCACCACCTGCCGGTGCCTGTCCGCCCGGACCAATTGGACCTGCATATTGTTCATTGGCAGCAGTGGCAATAGCAGCTTTCTCCTCCTCTGTGAAATCGTATTTTACAATTCCGTCAGCAGGAACGGCAATATTGGGATGGAACATCAGACCAACTTTCTCTTCAAGTGTCATCTGACTAACGAGATCTGCGATTCTTTCATCATCTGGTAGTCGCCAGTCCTCATATTTGTCAAGCTCTCCATTTTTGTTCAGATCCTTGAACTGCAGACCTTTGTCCTCAATAATCTGCACAGATCTTGTCCCAAGTACAGGTTGCACTTTCTTTTTTGCACCATTAGTGCATGAAATAACAATTCCCATTGCCAGAAGCAATGCAAAAACTGATAACAGGTGTCGGTTTGTTTTCATCATAATATAATTCTGTTTAATCTTATTTGGCTCCGGCCATGATAGGTTGAAACAAGCTCATCAGGATATACAGTTCTTCCATCCGGGGATTCATAAGAACTATTCCTGCCAGCCTTTTGCAATTTACATTATATCTCATTCAAATCAATTACCATCAATAAAATGAATAATCAGAATGACTTTTCGCAAGGGATGATATTGTTTTAAATCATTCTCTGGTTGCAACCCGGACAACTAATTTAATTTTCCGCGTTTAATAGTTGAAACTCCGATAAAAAGCCAGACGGAATAAAAAGTCGCCATTATACGGAATAAAATGCCGCCAAAACACGGAATCCATAAAACAGATTTAAGAAGCAGCAACCCTGAGCCATTGAAAATCAGTTTTTTTCAGTCTCTCATCTGGCAGGAATTTCAGAAGGGGCCACTAAAAAAACACAATAGGCCGGTTATTGCCTCCTGGCCAAAAGCTTCCTGAGTGATCAGGATAACTGTCAAAAAAAAGAGGCTGCCCCATTTTATTATAAGACAGCCTCCTCTTTCAGGTGTGAGAGTGAGTCTTGAGGAAAAAGAGTGACAGTGCTCACGAATGCTCTCGCACTCGCTTTCACTCTCACTCTCACTTCTTTTCTGTACCCGGAGCGGGACTTGAACCCGCACAGGCATTACTGCCCACTGGATTTTAAGTCCAGCGTGTCTACCATTCCACCATCCGGGCAGTTCGAAATATGAAGGTCTGAGAGCCCGAAAGCCCCGACAGCTTCGTTATCGTGATTTCGCTCCGTCACAGACGGAACTCAGTCTGAAGGTCCTGAAACCAGCCGGACCACGATCTCTCAGATGGTTGTGCAAATATAGGATATGTAAATCAAATTTATGGCAGTCAGTTTTATTTCCCGGGCTTAGTGATTAATCAAAAAAAGAGTTCCGGATTCGCAAGAGTGCGCAAACCCGGAACTCTCTGTTTCAACCTGCTTACAATCTCTATTTCACAAGAACCGGTTCGCCGAAGCCAACTTTCTTCAGTCCCTTGAACTGCGTGGCACCATCTCCGACAACAACATAGTACATCTTCATCGGGTCAATGTACTTCTGAACCGTCTCGTTGACCTGCTCAACGGTCAGACCGCGGAGATAATCCTCCTCCTGCTTCACATAGTCATCAGGAAGACCGTAGAAGGTCATTGTGTTCAGCATGCCCAGCTTCGCTTCATTGGTCTCAAACCTGAGGGCATTGCCCTTGAGCAGGGATCCCTTTGTGAAGTCCACAACCTCCTGCGAGACACCTGCCCTGTACTGTGCCATGATATCCCTGAACAGCTCCACTGACTCCAGGGTGGCATCGGTACGCACAGAAGCATAGGCTGTGAATGTACCATAGTTTTTCATGCCGTCGAAACCAGAGTAAGCGCCATAGGTGAACCCCTTCTCCTCTCTGAGAACCATGAACAATCTTGCACTGGCACCTCCGCCAAGCATGAAATTGGCAACATCAGCCTTGTAGAAATCAGGGTGGTCGCGGTGTATTGAGGGAGTGCCTATGTTTATGACAGACTGCTTGGCTCCGGGAATATCCACAAAATAGATTGCAGATTTTTCCGGTGCAGGCGGGAATGTGAGTTCCGGCATTGTCACCTCTTTTGCAGCCCACTTCTCATTCAGTCCGGCAAGTGCCTTCTCTGCCCTGGCCTGGTTTACATCACCCACAATCAGGAAGGTGGCAACTGAAGGTGAGAAATTCTTTTCGTAATAAGCCTTGAGATCATCCATTGTAATTGTCTCCACGCTCTCCACCGTACCGCTGACATCCGTTGAATGAATATTATCAGCACCCAGCACAAGTTTGCCGAAAGTAATGCCAGCAACATAGTTCGGATCAGCAAGATTGCGCTTTAGATTGTTGATGGTACGGGTCTTGTTGATTGAGAACTGCTCCTCATCCCAGCGGGGTTCAAGAAGCATCTCCTCAACAAGTGCAAGGGTCTTCTCAAAGTTGCGGGCAAGTGCGCTCACAGAAACGGTGATTCTCTCCTCACTGGCCCTGATGCTTATGCTGGCTCCAAGAAGCTGTATCGCCTCCTCAAGCTCTTCCGGGGTCTTGTTTTTCGTTCCCTCATTCAGCATCTGGGCAGTGAACCTGGCAACACCCGGTTTGGAGATATCATCGAGCATGTGACCGCCCGTGATGACAATATTGTATGTCATCAGCGGCAACTCATGCTGCTCAATACCAAAGACCTTCATACCATTGGCCGCTTCACTCTTCCAGATGGAGGGCAGGGTGACTGACGGATCAGGACCCGGAACCGGTGGCTTTGACCTGTCAAAACTGCTCGGGGTCTTTTCTATCACCTCTTCGCCTCCGGCGATAACTTCCATCTGGGTTGCCCTGGTGACATCCTCCTCAACTATGTCTGCAATCACTGAACCCTCTGCAATCAGATCAGTCTGTCCCTTCGGGACGAAGCTGGTGGCAACGTAGTTCTTGTCTTTGATATAGCGATTGTACACATCCCATACATCATCCATCGATACCTTCTTCATCATTTCAAGCTCCTCAACCATGAAGTCGGGTGAGCCTGCAAACTCACTGTACATGGCAAGCATGAACGATTTGTACATCACGCTGCTCATCATGCGGTAGAAGTCAGTCTCAAGGCCTGCCTTGATTCTCTCCAGGTCCTGCTCGGTGAATTTCTCTGTTTCAAACCTGGTGAAGGCCTCAAAAATCGCCTCTTCCACCTCTTTCAGGCTGGTTGACGGGTTGGCAGTAACGCCAATCTGAAATCTGCCGGTGAGCTCAAGCGCCTGGTTGTAAACGGATACGTTGGATGTAAGCTGCTTTTCCTTTACAAGCACCTTATACATCGGTGATTTTTTGCCCACACCAAGCAGTTGTGCCAGTACATCAAGAGAATAGGCATCCTTCCCAAACTGCTCGACGGTCGGGAACACCATCGTGTACTGCGGCGCACGCGCGAAGTTGTCTTCGTGGTAGATCTTCTTCGTCTCTGACAGGGTCACCGGCATCGGATCAGGATCCTTAAGCTCTTCCCCTGCGGGGATCTCGCCGAAATATTTCTCGATCATTGCCTTCACCTCTGCCACGTCATAATCACCTGACACGACCAGTGTGGCATTGTTCGGGATATAGAACTTCTTGTGGAAATCCTTTACATCGTCTATTGTGGCATTGGCCAGGTCAGCCATCTCCCCTATCACATCCCAGCTGTAGGGGTGATCCTGCGGGTAAAGGTTTTTGAGGATAACGGCTTCAGTATGGCCATAGGGTCTGTTGTCAACACCCTGGCGCTTCTCGTTCTGCACCACATTCTGCTGCAGGGCAAATGACTGCGGCGTAACAGTGTTGCGAAGGAATCCCATGCGGTCTGACTCGAGCCACATGGCAAGTTCAAGCGCATTCTTCGGCACAACCTCGAAGTAGATTGTCTGGTCATAGCTGGTGCCTCCGTTGAGGTTACCGCCTGCACCTTCGATGTACTTAAAATATTCATCCTCACCCACGTTCTCCGAACGCTGGAACATCATATGCTCAAAAAGGTGAGCGAAACCGGTTTTACCGGGCACCTCCCTGCTTGACCCCACATGATAGAGGATAACCAGTGAAGCGATAGGATCCGACTTATCCTCATTCAATATGACAGTCAGACCGTTGTCAAGCTTGTATTCTTCATAGGGAATACTCAGCCTGTTTTTTTCCTTCCCGCCACATGATGTCATCAGCAGCATTGAGGCAATCATAAAAAACGATATGGTTCTTTTCATCATATATAAATAATTTTGACTTTAAAGGTATAAAGAAACCCACATGTCAGATAAACACCTGTTTATCCATTTTACACATGTGGGTTTCATGTTTTTTTATTTAACCAGTACAGGCTCTCCGAAGCCGAGTTTTTTAAGGTCCTTAAGCTGTGTTGCTGCATCTCCGGCAACAACATAGTACATCTTCATCGGATCGATATACTTGTTTACCATTTCGTTTACCTTTTCCACGGTAAGCTCCCTTACATAGTTCTCCTCCTGTGCAATGTAGTCATCAGGAAGCCCGTATTCGCTCATGGTGCTGATCACCCCGAGCAGAGCCCGCTGGGTCTCAAACCTGAGGGCATTCCCCTTGAGAAGGGCATCCTTCGTGAAGTCAACATCCTCCTGTGAGACACCTTCGCGGTAACGCGCCATCAGGTCCCTGAAAATCTCCACTGATTCAAGGGTTGCAGTTGATCTTACTGCTGCGGTGGTACTGAAATAACCATAATTCTTCATTGCGATGAGATTGGTTCTGGCTCCGTAGGTGTAACCCTTTTCCTCCCTGAGGACCAGGTTGACGTAACCGCTGAATGAACCTCCGAGCTTGTAGTTTGCAACATATAAAGGGTAGTAGTCAGGATGACCCCTTGGTATAATAGGCGCTCCGATATAAATATTTGACTGTTTTGCATCAGGAATGTTCACGAACCAGACGCCGGACTTTTCAGGTGTCTGTGCGGGCAAGACCTCAGGCATCTGAACCTCTTTGGCAGCCCAGTTGGCGTTCAGCGATGCAAGCGCTTTCTCAACCCTTGGCTGGTCAACGGCTCCCACAACCAGGAAGCGCGAGATTGAAGGAGAGAGATTCTTCTCATAGAATGCCTTGAGCTGATCCATGGTCATCGCCTGTACGCTCTCTGTAGTGCCTGACACATCGGTGGCGTAAATGTTATTCTCACCCATGATCAGATTCTTGAGGGCGTTTGAGCCCAGATATGTAGGATCAATAGAGCTCCTCCTGAGGCTGTTGAGAGTGCGGGTTTTGGCCAGTTCAAAGGCGGTAGCGTCCCACCGGGGCTGTAGCAACATCTCCTCAACAATGGCAAGGGTCTTTTCAAAATTGCGGGCAAGTGTGTTTACGCTCACGGTAATATTTTCACTGCCTCCTCCGATCCGGATGCTGGCTCCCAGGAGATCAATCTCTTCCTCAAGCTCCTCAGGGGTTTTGTTCCTGGTACCCTCATTGAGCATGGTTGCCAGCATGCTGGCAACACCCGGAGCACTTATATCATCAAGCATGTGACCTCCCTCGATGACAATTTCGTACTGTACAAGAGGTACTTCCGTGTGCTGTATACCGTAAAGTTTCATGCCGTTCTCCAATGATGACTTCCATACTGCCGGAATAGTAACAGATACATCAGGGCCGAGCGGTGGCTTAACCGAACGGTCAAAAGAAGTCGGGGTCTTCTTAATCTCTTCGGCAACACCGGTTTCCACCTTTACCTCTGTGGCAGTCAGTATGTTCTCCTCCACAATGCCGGCATCGACTGAACCTTCCGCTGCAAGGTCAACCTTCCCCTTCGGGACAAAACTGGTGGCAACAAAGTTTTTCCCCTTGATATATTTTTCATATACCCTCTTCACATCGTCAATGGTGACTGCCATCATGGCTTCCATATCTTTCTTGTAATAACCGGGGTCACCGGCATACATATTGTATTCGGCAAGTTGTTTCGATTTACCGTCAACGCTGCTGATCCTGTTGTAAAAATAGGTCTCCTGACCTGCCTTGACTTTTTCCAGGTCCTTCTCGGTAAATCCCTCGGCTTCAAAGCGTTCAAAGGATTCAAAGATGGCATTTTCGATATCCGCAAGAGAAACACCGGGATTGGCGTTGACTGATATGCGGAAAGTGCCGGCAAGCAACTGTGCCTGGTTATAGGCACTCACACCGGAGGTAAGCATCTTCTCCTTAACGAGAACATTGTACATCGGTGACTTTTTACCACCGGCAAGTATATTACTCAGAATGGTCAGTGCATAGGAGTCGGGATTGTACATCTCAACTGTTGGAAAAGCCATCGTGTATTGTGCAGTATTGGCGAAGTTGTCTTCGTGATATAGTTTTTTCGTCTCAGCAAGGGTTACTGGCATGGGAGACATTTTTTCCACATCGGCCCCAGCCGGGATCTCGCCAAAATACTTCTGAACCAATGCTTTAACTTCAGCGGCATCAAAATCGCCTGCAATTGAAAGGGTTGCATTGTTCGGTACATAAAAACGCGCGTGAAACTCCTTCACATCATCAACTGTGGCGTTGAAAAGATCCTTCATCTCGCCGATGGTCGTCCAGCTGTAGGGATGACCTTCAGGAAACAACGCTTTAGCCATTACCGTTGACGAATGACCATAAGGCCTGTTGTCATAGTTCTGGCGTTTCTCATTTTGAACCACGTTCTGCTGAATGGCAAAAGCCTGCTGTGTAATGGTGTTTGTCAGGTATCCCATGCGGTCAGACTCCATCCAGAGCACCATTTCCAGGGCATTTTTAGGCACGGTTTCAAAATAATTGGTGCGATCCTGGTTGGTTGATCCGTTCAGTGTTCCACCGGCAGACTGAATAAAACTGAAATACTGATCTTCCGGAACATTTTCACTCTGCTGGAACATCATATGCTCAAACAGGTGCGCAAAACCGGTACGGCCCGGAACCTCACGGCTGGAACCTACATGATAGTAAATTGCCACTGAAACAATGGGATCTGAGTGATCCTGGTGCAGAATTACATTCAGACCATTTTCCAGTTCGTATTTTTCGAACGGAAGTGATAGTTCATCAGCTGCCTTCCTCTGACAGGAGACTGCTATGACAAACAACAAGATCAAAGATGCTTTCAATAAGTTCTTCATGATTTTGGAGATTGGGTTAACTGATTGAATTATATTCAGCTAATTTACAGATTATCCTCTTCATAACCGGCCTCTTTTAACATTTATTCACATTCTTCCCCTGAGGGAACCCGCGAAAGATGCTGCAACAGTCCATTTTACTTCTTTTTGGGTATCATAAGGAACCTGTCATGAACCGTATTCTGCACTTCTCTGCCATCATTCTGACTGCCGGACTGACAATGTGCACCCCGCAGGCAGATAATTCAGCCTCTCCGAACGAACCCGCCAGGCTGACCCGGGAAGGCATGTTTCCGGTCAGCCTTAGGTACAGAACTAAAGGCTGATCAGTGCATTATGATAGTCATCCCTCCGCTTCCTCCGGTGTTCCCGAACCGGGGATTTACAACATTATTGTAGATGGAGCCGAAAGTGTATGTCAACCCGAAAGTGGTAAAATACTCGAACTGGGTCTCCAGTTCTCTTAACCTGAGCAGAACCTCCTGTTGTGTGGCTCCTCCTTTTACAAGACCCAGCTGGTCATGAACAAGTGCTCCGCCACCTCCGAAATTAAGGGAGAGTCCCTTCGTTATTCTAAGGTTAAGGAAAGCATTGAGAGAGAGGTTGTTTTTTGACCAGTCATGCAGGTAGTTGCTGTAATCGAGAGACACATCTGCAGATCCCCATTTCTGGATAACCTCATAGCTTATCGTGAGGGAATGAGAGAGGAGGTTTTCCTTTACCTTGTTGTAGATAGTGGTGTCAATATAATTCACATAACTGAATCCTGCCTTGTATGTAAGCCTCAACTGACGGCGCGTTGATTCCGAATATGGAAAAACATTGTATTCTATCCCCGGCTGTATGTTCAGGGAAAGATCCGTATTATTGTATTTTGATGCGCCGGCATACATGCTGCCTCCTACTGACCAGTGATCAGTAAGGCTGCCTACCAGGAGTCCGCTTAAGCCTTTTGAATTATATTCACTGCTGATCACTTCATCATTCACATCGTATTTGTTTGCAGAGTAGCTGTACTTCAAAGAGACACTTGACTTCAGCTTTTCAGTCACTCTGTTGGCTGAGAAACTGCCGTTAAGGTATGATGACCGGTATGACTTCTCTCCTGATGCATAACCTGAAAGTGAGGTTTTAAAAACCCAGCTGTTCCATTTGTCAGTGCTTACGGTTTCAGAAAGCGGCTCACTGAAACCGATCGACATATATTTCGACAATGGTGTTTTGGCTATATAGCGGACAAGGCCCATTTTCAATGTTTTGACCTCGTTCTCTCTGATGATTTCAGCAGTCTCGTCAGGACTCGAAGTAAACCTGAGTGTGTCACGCATTCCCTCATTTTCCTTCTGCCCTATGAAAAAATAGGTATACTCCACTCCCCCCGAACCGGTATTCTGAGAAGTTGAAATAATATATAACCCGGCGTCCTTTATATCCCGTACATAATTGACCCAGGGAATTTCCTTGCGGATATAATCAGATGCCTCCATGAAAACTTTAAGGGCGTCTTTTCTGAGTGTGTCGGCAACCACCTGGCCGAAAGCAGATGCAGAACCCATAATGATAAGGCATGTCAGTATTGTTTTTCTCATTGTGTCTCTTTTCCTGATTTTGTTTAACATAAAGCGGTACAGATAAAAAATTGCCCAAAGTAAAGTATTTGCCGGTAGTTGTGCAACTGTCCCCTGACTTGTCCACTTACCTTCGCAGCAATCTGGTCAGCCTTCGCAAAAGCCTCTTCTGTGAAAACCACCGTGCGCTTTCATGATGTATTAGATCATATCTCCAGCTTCCCGGATATGACAGAAAGCAACCGTGACAATGTCACAAGCCTCATGAACTCTATGTCTCGATGCTGAAAACAAGATGGCCCGGGAGGAGTCCCGGCAGTTCCATACCCCTCAGGGAAGCCATGCCCCGGCAGAATACCGGAAAACCAGACTGTCAGGGCAGCCCCTGAATAGTGAAAAACGATGCTGTCAGATCAGCCCCTGAACACCGGAAAACGATACTGTCAGACCAGCCCTTTGAGCTTCTGGTTTGCGCGGAAGAGGTCCATCTCCACTTTCTCGCGGGCTATTCTTGACGTTTGTCTGTAGGTGGCAAATTCCTCCTTGAGCTCCTTCAGGTCTTTCTCGGTACGGAGGAGAACAACAAGGTTCCTTTTAAAGACCAGGAAGCCCAGCACCATGAGCAGTATCAATCCGCCCACCAGTATCCACATGATGGTGTTATAGGTTGTTTTGTTTATCTCCATACCGAATACCCTGATCTTGTTTTTTGTGGCGGTAACTTCCTCAAGCTGGCTCCTGGTTGATGTCAGCAAAACGTTGAGCGAATCGGTACGGCTAATCAGATTTGCAGTATCGCCCTTCAGTTCTGCCACCTTGTTTTTCACGGCTGTAAGTGAATCAAGGATATTCTTGTTGAGCTTCTGGAAAATGTCTTCTCTTATGGCCCGGAAGTTATCATAAATCCTGGTATGATCCTCCACATACTCAATCTGTTCCCTGATCGCTGCGGTGTTAAGTTCATCAGGCATCCTAGTCTGGGCAGATGCAAGTGTCACTGAAAAGAAAAAAGCGGAAATCAGCAGTCCATTTATGATTCTGTTCTTTTTCATTTGCCCCGGTTTATTGTTTTCACAGTATTGCCTTATTTGTTAACGCAAGGAAAATACAAAAATTTTGTAACATTAAAAGATTATGATTCATTGTTTTAAAGTCAGTTATTGAGAACAGACAGATGACCCCTGAGCGGCTGACTGTGATACCGCAGGACGGGGGCGGCCATGCCCGGGAACAGAATAATGACCCCTGAGCCCGTAATAGGTTCAGAGGGAAGGACGAATTCATCAATGCTGAGGAAGAGACTCGCTCATGCTCCCAGGATAAGGATAACTTATGGCAACACTGGCCCCCTCCTGGCAGAGGGGAAAACAAAGGATCAGTACCCTGAGCTGATTATTGTGCCGGCCGGTAACTGCGGTCCTGTATCATCCGGTAAAGCGAAGGATCAGCACCCTGAGCTGATTATTGTGCCGGCCGGTAACTGGAGATGCGCTCCTCTATCACCCGGGCAAGCTCAAGGTGAAGATGTTCAGATACAGGCATGACCGAATAATCTTTCATTTCAAACTTATTAACAATTTCCTCAACAAAGGAATCCCGCACGGCAAAGACAAGGATTGAGGAGCCCTTCAACATTCCATCAATCTTCTCAAACCATCCTTCATTGCCAAGCTCCATCTTTCCTATTTCATCTGCCACTATCACATCGGGATTGCTGTCCATGGCAGCTGAAAGTGATTTCAGTCCGGCCTCAATTGCAGCCGGGTTAATGCTGTACCGGCCTATCTTCTTTGATTCACTCTTACTGTCAACACGCAAAAACGGCACTCTTAATCCTGAATCAACATCCACAACATCATAACCTGCCGTCTGGCCATCAACCATGATTCTTGGAGAATAAATACCCATTACACTGACATTGCCGGCCTTTAACTGTTCAACCAGTTTTCGCACCTGGGTTGTTTTCCCCTCCCCGATGGCACCGGTTATGATATAGATATGCCTGGAAAGCTCCTTCTTGACCTCCGTAAGCCTCTGCTCAATCTGAGAAATTACCGAGCAAATCACGGAAACCGGACTCCGGGCAATGACCTTTGCCTCCGGCACTGATGCAATCGTCATGGGCAGGCTCTTCATCGATATCTCCAATGCAAACGGCAACTGTCTGAATGCTGTCCTTGCAAAAAACTCCCTTACCTTCCGGTTATAGAGTTCTGTTCCCATAACAGAAAACCCGAGGATTACAATCATTGCCCTGAAGTTCATCTGGATACCAATCTCCAGTCCTCTTATCCAGTCATCAGACTGAATCTTGCCAATAACAAATGAAGTTGCCATCGTAATAATCACAAAAAAGATCCAGATACGGGGCCTTGAAAGCTGTCGCAGCGCCCTTTTATATCTTAATATCCAGACGATGACAATGGCTGTTATTGCAATGCTCCAGACCGGCCAGCCGGCATAGTTCAGAAGGAAAAAGGCAGTTATTATCAGCACGATATTTAAGAACAGCCACGAAACTGAATAATTGAATTGCTGACGGTCAGGACTTAGTCTATTATTGTTTTTCCTTGCATGTCCCAGCCGGTATGCCGCAGGCTCCCTTACAAGGCGCCGACCGACCATCATCCCTGCTATACCGGCAATAACTCCCAGTGTGGCATAAATGGCGGCAAGGGCAAAAATGGGTGACCAGACGAGGTCAAAATCAATATTCAGCTGCCTCTCTGCATATTTTAACAGGTCAGCATAGATATTGGCGATATTGAATCCGTAATAGATAATGAAGTTCATTATCTTCTGGAACAGGTTCCACGTCATTGCGAATATGGCACCTGTCAGGTACCCGACCGCATTTCTTCCGAAAACCCTTGTGAACAGTTCAAGCATTACCGACTGGCTGAAGATTGCCACCATAGGGCCGAAGATGACCGCGCTGGGTGACATGGTCTTCATTAAGGCACATATCAGTCCTGCCCGCCAGAACAAACCCCGCTCTTTCCATTTGTAGCTTGTCGAGATCATTATGATGATCCCGATGCCCGTAAGAAAGTTTGAACTGAACGGAACGCGCAGGTTATGAAGAAAACTGCCGAGTACAATCTCTGATGCTGCCCAGATCGTACCAATTATGGAGGCTTTGATCCACTTTTCGCTGAGTCTGCGGTTACTCATTTATAAGGCAGGTTTTACGTGCTTCGTCTTTGCTTATCCATCTCTGGTTAAACATTTGTATCATCGGCCCTGATCTTCCGGAGTCTCTTCCCGGGGGAATTCCAATATTGATGCCTGGTCCTCAAGGAACTTCTCCAGGTTTGACTCGATGATCCTGAAAGCATTGATGAGATTATTGCCGAATTCGGTAACCCGTGCACTTCCGCGGTCCTTACCTCCATGTCTGAGAACAACCACCGGATAATCCTGAAGCTTATTCATGCTCTGCACTTTGCTCCATGCCTGCCGGTAAGGAATATTAAGCTCGGCGGCAGCTTTGAGCAGTGTGCCTGCATCCCTTATCTTCTCAAGAAGCTCTATCTTCCCTTTTCCCAGCCGGGAAACTCCTTCAATGTTTATCCAGAATCTCCCGCGAACCGACAAAACAGGTCCGGTCAGGTCTTGCTGTGCAGTCATGGTATAAAGTGTTTTATATCTCCAGTCACATTAAAGCTCAAAACGAATCCCCTGGGCCAGAGGCATCTCGTTACCGTAGTTTACATTGACAGTCTGCCGGCGCATGTACAGCTTCCACGCATCAGAACCCGATTCGCGCCCTCCGCCGGTATCTTTCTCTCCTCCAAAGGCCCCGCCAATTTCGGCGCCGGATGTGCTCAGGTTGACATTTGCTATACCGCAGTCTGATCCGCCTTCTGCCAGCCATTGTTCTGCCTCAGCCAGGCTGGTTGTAAACAGAGTCGAAGAGAGGCCCTGCGGCACATCATTGTTGAATGCTATTGCCTCTTCAAGAGAACCTGCCTTAATGAGGTACAGAATCGGAGCAAAGGTCTCTTCCTGTACTATTCTGAAATGGTTTTGAGCCTCGATAATTGTTGGCATAACAAAGTTGTTTGTCTTTATCCCGGGACCGGAAACTATTCTGTTTCCGTAAGCGAGTTTGCCTCCTTCGCTCAATGCGTTGCTGATTGCTATTTTATACGCATCCACGGCTGCCGAATCAATGAGCGGGCCAATCAGGGTATTCTCATTCAGCGGATTTCCGATACGGCTTTCCAGTTGCCTGTATGCGTTGACCAGCCTCTCCTTTACCTTATCATAAATTGCTTCATGCACTATAACCCTCCTGGTGGTTGTGCATCTCTGACCTGCCGTACCAACAGCACCAAACACAATTGACGGGATTGCCAGATCAAGGTTTGCCGAAGGCATCACCAATGCAGCATTGTTGCCTCCCAGTTCAAGTATTACCTTGCCAAACCGCTTGCCGGCCAGCTGAGCAGCATGCCTTCCCACCCTCGTTGATCCGGTAATTGACAGGAGAGCGATACGCCTGTCTTCAATAAACCTGTCACCAAGTACTGAGCTCTTTGCAACTACAAGGTTAAAAACACCCTCAGGCACCTCGTTTTCAGAAAGGACCCCGCTAATGACTTTATGCACTGCCACAGCCGTAAGAGGTGTCCTGGAGCTTGGTTTCCAGACCACGACATTGCCTCCAGTCACTGCCAGCATTGTGTTCCACGCCCACACTGCCATCGGGAAATTGAATGATGTTACAATGCCAACTATGCCAAGCGGATGATACTGGTCGTACATCTTGTGATCAGGCCTCTCTGACCTCAGCATCACCCCGTTCATCATCCTGGCCTGCCCAAGTGCAAAATCACATATATCAATCATCTCCTGAACCTCACCCATTCCTTCCTGCAGGATCTTGCCGGCTTCGATGCTGATGAGCCTGCCCAGATCTTCCTTGTACTCGCGCAGCTTGAGGCCTATCTGCCTCACAATCTCTGCCCTCTTCGGAGCCGGGCACCTGCGCCACTCCAGGAAAGCACGCTCCGCCCCTTTGATCATCAGATCATAATCATCATAACTCGCACTTTGTACAGCTGCTATTTCTCTACCGGTGGACGGGTCCTCTGACATAATCACCGGGCCATGCGTCTCAAACCAACTGGTTCCGGTACATATTCCACTATTGATTTTCTTAATCTCCAACTTGTCCAGGGTACCATTAATTCTTTCTTCCATAACTATTGTTTCTTTAAAATTCTATAATGAGGTTTCAAACATAAGACCGATATGCCTTTTTTTTCATAACAAAAATCATATTCGCAATTCCAGCTGGCTTTTTCTCCGGTTGATATATGGGCTGCAACTATTTTGCCTCGATATATACTATTGAAAATGTGCGTATTGAGTTATTATATTGATTATTGTCTATTGGAAACAGGCAGCTTTTTACCATTTTACTGATATGTTATGTCAGGAGTTCTGTCACCTTAACTCTCCTGTTCCACTGCTTCAAAAACAAGAAAACCAAATAGCTGATTTTTCTCACGCTTTTTTGCTCCGGCAAACACTACTTTTATTAATGAGAATTGACTACTGCCATAAATGCCGGTAACTATAGATAATAATACTGTAAATAAGACTTTTATGCCTGCTCAGCAAAAATTGGTTTTTTACGGGTAGGATAACAGCAAGGCGGTTGGTTGCCGCTTTTTTTATGGTTTTCGTTATGTATTAATTTGCAGGTCGAACAATATGCTAAAAGATCATCTGGCAGAAGCAAATGAATTATTCCGGTCTGGGTTCAATTGTTCACAGGCCATAGTTGCTGTCTTCAGTGAGGAATATGGTTTTCCGGCAGAGACTGCAATAAGGATGGCTTACCCGTTCGGAAGAGGGATGGGTGGCTGCGGATGTACCTGCGGAGCACTCACCGGTGCAATGATGGTTATCGGCATGAAATACGAAACCGCCAGCCAGATAGGCATGAAATACGGAGCTGCCGGTCAGCCCGAAATGAAATCCGGAGCTGCCGGTCAGCCCGAAATGAAATACGGAACCGCCGGCCAGGACGAAACTGACAACAAGAAACTTGCCCGTGAGAAGACCCGGAGGCTGATTGAGTTCTTCGAAAATGAACATGGCACAACCCTCTGCAATGATCTTACAGGTCTTGACCAGCGGAAGCTTAACGGACCTGAACTTATGGCAATGCTTCCTCATTTTCACAGCAGATGCCAGAAATTCCTGGAAACAGTTGTAACATTTCTTGAAGAAGAATTATAGATAAATAACCAATGAACAAGGAGGAGTCTATTATGAAGTTTAAAAAGATGTGGCTCAATATCAACGGAGCCAACAGGATGTTTGCCTGCAATCCTGAAAAGGATTCACTTGCCGATGTGCTCAGACGGATGGGACTTACGGGAACCAAGGTCGGCTGCAATGTGGGAGTATGCGGCTCGTGCTCGGTAATTCTCAATGGCAAGCTGACACGTGCCTGTACAAAAAAGATGCGCAATCTGGATGATTACAGCAAGGTAATAACCATTGAAGGAATCGGGCAACCGAATAATCTTCATCCTCTCCAGGCAGCATGGATTGTTGCCGGAGCCGTTCAGTGCGGATTCTGTACCCCGGGATTTATCGTATCATCTTATGCCCTGCTGCTTGAAAACAACAACCCTACCCGTGAAGAGGTCAGGGAGTGGTTTCATAAGAACAAGAATGTGTGCCGTTGCACGGGGTACGTCCAGATTGTTGATGCTGTCATGATGGCAGCCGCGGTGATGAGAGGAGAAAAAACCATTGAAGACTTCTCATTAGGTCATCAGGAAGATGGCGAATATTACGGGAAGCCGATAACCCGTCCGACGGCTCTGGCCAAGGTATGCGGATTGGCTGATTACGGTGATGATCAGGAGCTGAAGATGCCGGCTGAAACACTCAAGGTAGCAATGGTCCAGCCGAAGGTGGCACATCATGCCAGGATCATCCGTATAGACACCTCTGAAGCTGAGAAGATGCCTGGGGTTGAACGCATAATCACAGCCAAAGACATAAAGGAGGCAGGAGGAACCAACATCATGGCCGAGGGTCATTTCTTTGAACGCACAACGCTCACCGTCCCCACCCGCCATGTCCTGTGCGAAGACAAGATATTCCGTTATGGTGACGTGGTGGCGCTCGTATGCGCTGATACAAAAGACCATGCCCGTGAAGCAGCAGCAAAGGTTAAGGTTGAGATTGAACAACTGCCTGAATATCTGAATTATCTTGATGCGGTCATGCCGGATGCCCAGCGCATTCACCCGTCAACACCAAACATCTTCGCCCAGCAGCCGGTGCTTAAGGGTGTGGGACTGGAAGAGCCTTCAAAAGTTGCGGAACTGATTGACAATTCGGCATACAGTGTTGAAGGAAGCTTTTACTCAACCCGTGAACCGCACCTCTCGGTGGAAGGCGACTCGGTTCAGGCATACTTTGACGAGGACGGCATGCTCGCAATCCAGTGCAAGTCACAGGGTGTATACTCCTCAATCGGACGTATCGGAAGCTCGGTAGGTGTTGCAAAAGACAAGATCAGGATAATCATGAATCCCACAGGAGCCAGTTTCGGATGGTCAACCAATGCCGGTGACCTGTGCCTGGCTGCTGCAGCTGCATATATCACAAAGAAACCCATTGCACTCTCAATGAGTTACGAGGAACATCAGCACTTCTCCGGCAAACGCCGTCCCTGCTATTCAAACGGCCGTGCATCATGTGACAAGGATGGAAAACTGGTGGCTGTTGAGTATGATTATGGCATGGACCAGGGTGCCTACACTTTCGGAGGTGATGATATCATTTCCAAGCCCTCGCGCTTTGCCTTCTTCCCCTATAAGGTGCCAAACGTAGCCGGTCTCACACGCATAGCCATCACCAACCATAACTTCGGAACAGCATACCGTAGTTACGGCTCACCCCAGGCATATACCCTCAGTGAATCACTCATGGATATGCTTGCAGAAAAGGCAGGAATAGACCCGTTTGAATTCAGATGGAGGAATATTGCACGTGAAGGCGACCTCAATATCAACAGCAGGCCATTCAGGATGTATCCGATGGAGGATATGATGAAGCTTATGAAGCCTCATTATGACAAGGCAGTAAAGGAAGCCAGGGAAAAGGATACACCCGGGGTTCGTCGTGGTGTAGGCCTTGCATGGGGTGGTTTCAACGTCAGCGAAGGGCCAACGGATAATGCAACTGTTCACCTCGAACTGAACGCTGATAACACCATTACCAAGTATGACACCTGGCAGGAACTCGGTCAGGGAGGTGACGTAGGATCACTCATGGTGACCCTCGAGGCTCTTAAACCATTAAAGCTCAAGCCGGAACAGATCAAGCTTATTCAGAGTGACACCAAAATCTGCCCTGACAGCGGAATGTCAGCCGGCAGCCGCTCACACTATATGAACGGCAATGCAACAATTGCTGCTGCTAATAAGATGCTTGACGCGATGAGAAAGCCTGACGGCACTTTCCGGACCTATGATGAAATGGTTAAGGAAGGGTTACCAACAAAGTTTGAAGGCAAATTTGCAAATGTCGTTACCCCGGGCCTGAGCCGCCTTGACCCGAATACCGGGATGGGCGACCCGACACCTGCATTCACTTATGCTCTCAACATGGCCGAGGTGGCAGTGGATACAAAAACCGGAAAAACCACCGTTACACGGTTTGTCTGCGTTGCTGACGTTGGCAGAATAGGGAATATAGACGCAGTGAATGGCCAGGCTTTCGGAGGAATATCCCATAGCATCGGCTTTGCCCTCTCGGAAGATTATGATGATGTGAAAAAGCATTCAAACATTGCCGGAAGCGGTGTCCCCTATATCAAGGATATTCCTGATGAAATTATCGTTCTCTACAATGACAATTATGACAAGACCGGACCATTCGGCTCATCCGGAGCCTCTGAGGCATTCCAGGCATCAGGCCACGTTGCTGTGCTGAACGCCATTTATAATGCCTGCGGAGTCAGGGTACATGAGATGCCTGCAACGAAGGAGAAGGTCAAGGCAGGTCTGGATATTCTTGCACGCGGAGAAAAGATTGAGCCGCAGAAGAAATATTTCCTTGGCTCTGACCTTTATGATGAACTGGAGAACATTAAAGCCAATCCTGTTCCATTTGGCGGTAATGACTTCTTCAAACCCATAGGTGGAGCAGGAGAAAGATTCTTCTGATTATGTTATACCAATACCGGAGAAGCCCCCTTTCGCGGGGCTTCTCTCCATTTTCGCAAGGCAGGGAACCCCGGCCGGAAAGAAAGTTATATTCATTATTGATTTTATAGTAAGTTTATGGGGTAATCATGTTGCCTCCACGGGAAAATGGCATTCTTACACGAACTAGTCAGGGATTGTTTGCAGGATGAAAAGGCATTCTGTACGGTGAAGTGCCCTTTTAACCTCGATGTGCGTGATTTTATGGGGAAGTTGCAACAGGGCAGGTTTAATGCCGCATACAAGACCTACCAGAACACCGTCGGGTTTCCCGGCATTGTATCCGTGCTCTGCCCTGAACCCTGCAGGGATGTCTGCGCGCTGAAGGAAAAGGGAGGGTCTGTTTCAATGAGGTTGCTTGAGGCAGCATCAATGAATTTTGCCCGCAACAGGGAGCCGGATCAGTACAATATGCCTCCCAAGTCAGCCCGGATAGCTGTTATAGGGGCTGGCCCCTCAGGCATGGCATGCGCCCTGAGACTGACCACCAGGAAATACAAGGTCACACTGTTTGAAAAGAGCGGACGTATAGGAGGGCATCTCAATGACCTCCCTGATGCAGATATTCTGATTGATGATATCAGGCTGCAGTTCAAATATGAAACCCTTGACCTCAGGCTGAACAGCAGGGTGACTGACATCTCCGTGCCTGGCTTTGACGCAATTTATGTGGCCACAGGCATGCATGGAGATACTTTCGGACTCTCTCTTACCACTGAGGGGCATTATTCAACAGACCGCAACGGGGTATTCATGGGAGGCTCTGTTACGGGGGCTGATGTCATGCAGGCAATAGCGCAGGGACTCAATGCTGCTTCGGTAATAGAAGGTTTTCTGAAAACCGGCCGGATGGATCATTTCGAACCGCCGGCAACAGAAACAAAGCTGACATACAGTGCAATTAAGATCATTCCCTCCGAAGCTGTCAGGCCTGAAAGCGGGAAAGAGTATTCAAGGGAAGAGGCCCGTGCAGAGGCAAACCGTTGTCTGAAATGTACCTGCGATGCCTGCGTCCGTTATTCGCCGCTGCTGAGCTATTTCAGAAAGTTTCCGAAAAAAATTACCGAGGAGGTTGAGGTCAGCATCAATCCCAGCTCCCTCGACGGGGAAGCAACCCTGGCAACACGCCTTATCTCAACATGTAACTACTGCGGCCTTTGCAGGGAGGTATGCCCGAAAGAGATCGATACCGGCGAATTCCTGCTGAGAAGTCATTATACAATGCGGGAAAAAGGCAAAATGCCATGGGCATTCCATGAATTCTTCCTCAGAGATATGGAGTTCTCAACAGGAGAAGCCTCTCTCCTGCTTCAACCCCGTGAAGAGGGTGAGGTGAAGTACCTTTTCTTCCCCGGATGCCAGATTGGAGCTTCTGACCCCAGGCTTGTAATCCGGAGTTATGATTTCCTGTTGAAGAACTACCCCTCCACCGCACTGTTGCTTGGGTGTTGCGGAGCACCGGCCGACTGGGCAGGCAATGCTCCGGCACACAAAGAGGTATTGAAAAAAATAAGGTCGGCCTGGAATGATCTTGGAAACCCGACCATTGTATTTGCATGTGCAACCTGCAACCTGATGTTCAGAAAGCATCTGCCGGAGATGAAAGGTGTATTTATATATGACCTTATTGCCCGCAGCGATGCCATCCCCGCCATCCCTTCCATCCACGGGAACAAAACGGCTTCGGTTTTCGATCCCTGTGCGGCAAGATATGAGGATGGTCTGCAGGAAACAATCAGGAGTATAGCAACCGGGGCCGGTTTCAGGCTTGAACCACTCCCAATGGAGGGCCGGCTTGCAGAATGCTGCAGCTACGGAGGACAGGTCTCTGTGGCACACCCACCCTATGCAGAGTACACGGTAAAAAAGGTTATAAACAGAAACACCAATCCTTATATAACTTATTGCTCAAACTGCCGTGACACTTTTGCCCGTGCCGGGAAGGAAACAATGCATATCCTTGACGTGGTCTTCGGCCTGGAGCAAAGGCCTCAGCCAACAGTGTCGGAACGCCATGAAAACAGATTGCGTCTGAAGGCTGTGTTGCTTAAAGAGTATGGAAATGACAATTTCAATATGGAAATGAAAGAATCCAAACTGACAATGTCCTCCGGTCTCAGGGAAAAGCTTGATACCAGCATGATACTTGAATCGGATATCCTTACCCTGATTGAAACCTGTGAACAGTCAGGAAACAAGATACTTGATCCTGAAAATGGTTCATTCATCGGTCATCTCCAGATTGGCAATATGACATTCTGGGCAGAATACCGGGTGGTTGATGACGGCCGTTATGAGCTGATCAACTGTTACAGTCACCGGATGAAAATTGAGGAGTAAGGCTATGGAAGAGAAGAAGAAGCTTATATGCTTTAAATGCAATAAGGAATTGGTACCGAAAAAAACCGATTTCTCATATCTGGGTCATACCTTCTTTACAGAGATCCCTAAATGCCCCCAATGCGGTCTTGTCTATCTCTCCGAAGAAATTGTAAAGGGCCGTATATCAGAGGTTGAAATGCAACTGGAAGACAAGTAACCTGCTGAAGACTTGGAGGGTTCGATAAAATCAGGCGAAGTTGAATTACAACTGGAGGGCAAGTAACATGCTGAAGACTTGGAGGGTTCGATGAAATCTGACGATCTTGAAATGCAACTAAAAGACGAATAACATGAATACGCGGAGTGCAAACTATTTCGTCTCAGGATGCATGGTTTGCGGGAGTGAACTGGTAGTGAAAGAGGGTGCGGAAAAAGTGGTCTGTCATTACTGCGGAGAGCCGTATGTCACTCATATAACATGCGAAAAAGGCCACTATGTATGCGATAGCTGCCATTCTTCAGAATCTGTCAGATTAATTACTTCCATCTGCAGGGAGAGCCGGGAGAGGGATGCTGCCCTGCTGATGCAGGCTATCAGATCACATAAATCTTTCCCTTTACACGGACCCGAGCATCATATCCTTGTTCCGGCAGTGATTCTTACAGCACTCCGGAACAATGGTGCAGACATAACTGAAGAACAGATAAGAACAGCTGTGCAGAGAGGCCGCACCGTTCCTGGAGGATCATGCGGATTCATGGGTGTATGCGGCGCCGCTACCGGTGCCGGCATTGCTTATTCCATTCTTACAGGAGCCTCGCCCTATGATCCGGAACTCAGGCAGGCAGTTCAGAAGGCAACAGCTGCAGTGCTGGAAGAAATTGCGTCATACAGTGCAGCCCGCTGTTGCCAGAGGGATACATGGATAGCGCTTAAAAAAATATCTGAACTCCTCGAACAGAACCTGGGTCTCAATATGCCTGTATCACCCATCCGGTGCCGGCAATTCAGTCTCAATAAAGAGTGCATACATGAGAATTGCCCTCTCCGGGATCCTCAGATCACCACTACTGACGGCCATGGCAAAACATGGAGCCTCTGCCCCGTATGCCTGAAAAGGATAACGGCAGACAGAATCATGAATGAGGGAAAAGTTTACTTACGGAAAACCTGTGAAGACCATGGCACCTTCCAGACCCTGATCTGGAGAGGTTACTACAGCTTTGATGAATGGATCGGCAATCAGCACATGCAGTTCTCCCATGCTCCTCAGTGCCCCGATAACTGCGGACTTTGTGATGATCATCTCCAGAAAACATGCTGCGTGCTGCTGAATGTTACCGATAACTGTAACCTCGGTTGCACCTTCTGCCTCGCCAACCAGCAGAACGGAAAGAAAGACCCGTCATTAAGTGAGATTTGCGAGTCACTTAATAACCTGATGGTTGCCGGGAAAAGTCTTGTCCAGCTCAGCGGAGGTGAACCAACAACACGGGCTGACCTTCCCGATATCGTTCGGGCTGCAAGGCAGGCCGGAGCAAAGTACGTCCAGCTTAACACAAACGGAGTCAGGCTTGGAAGTGACCCGGAATATGTAAAAGCACTGGCTGATGCAGGTCTCTCTTTTGTATTCATGCAGTTTGACGGAACAGATGATTCTATAAACGTGAAACTCAGAAACCGCCCCCTGCTTGAAGCAAAGAAGAGAGCCATTGAGAACTGTGCCGCATTTAACCTTGGAGTGACGCTGGTGCCAACGCTGGTCAGAGGGGTTAACACCAACAACATCGGTGATATTATCAGGTTTGCCGTGAACTCTTCTCCTGCCGTGCGCGGCGTGCATTTCCAGCCCGTGAGCTTCTTCGGACGGGTACCGCGTCTGCCTTCTGACGATGACCGGTTCACGCTTGATGAACTGGTTCATGAGATCTCCCTCCAGACCGGAGGCAGGATCAATCCTGTAAACCTGATCCCTTCACGGTGTGACCATCCTCTATGCGGATTCCATGGCGATTTTGTGATTGACACCAATCATGAACTGTTTCCTCTCTCGGAGAGGGGCTGCAGTGAGGAAACAGGCTGCTGTGACCCGGATTCTGCAGAGCGTAACCGCGAATTTGTTGCCAGAAGATGGCAGAGACCCGTGGAAGAAACCGGAAGAGAAACCGGCCGCTCAGGTAACCTGTATGATATGGAATACTTCCTCAGCAGGGTCAGGACACATGGATTCACCCTGACCGCGATGGCTTTCCAGGATGCCGGGAATATTGACCTTGCACGCCTGCAACACTGCAGCTTTCATGTCTATGACAAGGGACGGATGATGCCATTCTGTGCCTATTACCTTAATAGCTGGCCCGGTGTTGCAGGTCAGCCATGCACATAAGCAAATCCGGTGGAGACGGAATCACGATAAAGTAATCACAATTTGCCAGTCAGGATTATTTGGTTTTTCCCCGATGGAAACGGATTCAGAATATAGCAATCAAGCGTGTGAACGCCCGGGAGGGTTGACAATCACCAGGCGGGCTACCGAATTCTGCGGGTTCCCCCCCGGGGCAAGGATTATTGACGTGGGATGCGGGAGCGGTCTCACTGTTGAATTCCTCAGGGAGAAGTGCGGACTTGAAGCGACAGGCATAGATATCAATGCTACCGGTGAAAACAGTCATTTACGTGCTGCACAGGCAAGGCAACTCCCCTTTGAACCTTATTCCGCAGACGGGGTCTTCATGGAGTGCAGCCTCTCACTCTTCAATGATCAGGAAGCCGCGCTGAGTGAGTGTTTTCGTGTTCTGAAACCCGGAGGATGGCTGATTGTTTCTGATATGTATGCCAGAGGCGAAGCGGTCAGGCTTACCGGCCCTATTGGCCGGATAGAGAGACGTGAGACAATTGAAAAGCTTGTTTCATATCATGGTTTTACTGTAAAGCTGTGGAAGGATTTCTCGCAATACCTCATGGCGTGGTGGGGACAGATGATAATGGATCAGAAGATGGAATCATTCTTCAACAGCTCCGGCTGCAGCCCTGAATCATTAAAACGGGTAAAAGCCGGCTACTTCCTGATGATAGCTTCCAAACCGGTTTATAGATGAAATTTCATTCAGATGGATGACTCAACTGTAATAAAATGGGTTAAGGAAAAGACAGGCCTCGGTGACAATCTGAATCATGAGACACTGAAGGCATGGCAAAGAGAAAAACTCTCTTCAGTTGCAGAGTATGCTGCAGGCAGAACAAAGTTCTATGCCAGTATGATTGACCCCTCGGCACCACTGGAGGAGATGCCCTTTACACTGCCTTCCGATCTGGCGGCTGACCCCCTTGCCTTCCTCGCCATACCGCTGAATGAGGTGGTCAGGGTAACCACGCTGGCACATTCAGGCACCACTGCTCTCAGAAAAAGGGTCTTTTTTTCAGCCGCCGATATTGAGCGAACCATAGAGTTTTTTGCCGTTGGCATGAGCACGATGACCCGCGCGGGTGACCGCGTCTCCATTCTGATCTCAAACCCAACCGAAAACAGCCTCGGTTCACTTCTGCGGACAAGCCTCTCAAGGATAGGTGTGGAAGCAACTATTGCTCCCGCCATCAGATCAGTCGACGAAGCACTGAAGGCCGCACAGGGTGCTGACTGCCTGGTAGGTATGCCCGGTGAAATGCTCTACATGTGCCATGCCTTCCCATGGCTTAAACCCCGCTCACTGCTTCTCGCCGGAGATATTGTGCCTCCACCGCTGGCTGACACCATCAGGGAGATCTGGCAAAGCGATCTTTATATCCACTACGGTCATTCGGAGTTCGGTTACGGATGCGCGGTTGATTGTACTCATCACCAGGGACTTCATACACGTGATGCAGACCTTGTTTTTGAAGTTATTGATCCGGTTACCGGGAAAGCTTCCGCCCCGGGCGAAGTGGGAGAGATTGTAATTACCACACTGACTGAGTCAGCCATGCCGCTCATACGATACAAAACCGGCAACCTCTCGCGTTTGATAGACTCCCGGTGCCAGTGTGGCGGCATGACACACATGATCTCCCCGGTTGAGGGACGTGTATCAAACAATATCCCGATAGGAAACGGCAGGCACCTGAATATATACCAGCTTGATAACCTGATTTTTGCCAACAGGTCTGTAAGAGGATTCAATGCATTCCTGAAAAATGAAAACGGAAGGATTACCCTTGACCTCGTGATAGAATCCAGGGAAAAGATCAGTCCGTCTCTGCTGAGAGAGGCTCTTTTTGAGGACATCAGTTTAAGGGTGAGCTATGGCAACGCTGACCCCTTCAGGCAAAGAGCCAAAAGAAGAATAAAAGTATCATGATGAATGAGAAAAAAACTACGGCAGATACCTGCCCAGCAATTATTCTTTCTGCCGGGTTCTCGGAAAGAATGGGACAACCAAAGGCACTGTTGAAGTGGAACCCCTCAACCACTTTCATTGAGAAAATAATCAACGAGTTCTGCAGCTTTAACTGTAACCCCGTGATATGTGTCATAAACAAGTCAATAGAACCCGATTGCAGTAGATTGAGGGTCCCTTCACGCGTGAAGTTTATAATAAACGAGCATCCTGAGTCAGGAAGGTTCTCTTCTGTAAGAACAGGTATCAACGAGATCACTGAAGCCGACTTCTGTTTTATTCATAATGTTGATAATCCTTTTGTAAACCGGGATGTCATCAGCAGACTCTTCGCTTTGCGTGACCCGGATGCGTGGTGCTCACCTGTTTATGCCGGCAAGGGAGGTCATCCCGTCCTGATCTCCTCCTCAGTCATCAGAGTGATAGCCAACACTCATGATCTTGCAATAACGCTTGCGGACATTCTTAATTCTTTCCCCAGAATTAACATGGAGATGGCTGATGACACGCCCTTGAGAAATATAAACACACAGGATGATTACAAAAAATACCTGGGGGAATGAACAGTTGAGCTGTGCCAGATGATAGATTCCTCAGACACATAAACCCATGGAATAATTATAGCAATTACCCCTGAAGCACCCGGATTGGGAGTATAGATTAGATTGTGTAAACGCTAACTGAGAGGTAGCTTTGCCAACACAAAAATTGGGAAAGCTAACCTCGAAAGTTTATTAGTTTTAATTTTAATATCAGTTAGCGATGAAAAAGAAACTTGACATTCCGAAAGACTTCTGGAAAGATTTTAAAGACCGGAAGGACTTTGATGATTTCTTCAGTGAGCTGTTCAAAGAAGGGATCAACCAGATGCTTAAAGCCGAGATGACGGACCATCTGGGTTATGAAAAACACTCCAAAGAAGGTGATAACAGCGGTAACTCACGCAATGGGGATTACACCAAGACACTTAAAACCAACCTGGGAGAGATTACGGTAAATGTACCCAGAGATCGCAATGGCGAGTTTGATCCTAAGGTTGTTCCAAAGCACGAGAGCCGGTTATCTGATGAGATTGCTGAAGTTATCATAGGTCTTTATTCCCGGGGTATGAGTACTACTGATATACAGGAGCAGATTGAACAGATCTACGGAGTCCGGGTAGACTCCACCAGCGTGTCCATTATCACCAACTCCATGATGGAGTCGATTAAGGAGTGGCAGAACCGTCCCCTAGAGGAAGTATATTTTGTGGTATGGATGGACGGCATATCGATTAAAATCAGGCATAACGGAAAGGTTGTCAATAAGACTGTCTATCTGGTTATAGGGCTTACCCAGGAGGGCAAAAAACAGGTTCTGGGCATGTGGATCTCAGAGACTGAGAGTGCTTCGTTCTGGATGACTGTTTTAACTGATCTAAAGGCTCGTGGCGTAAAAGATATCCTGATTGCCAGCACTGATAACCTGAGTGGCTTTACCGAGGCCATCAAGGGGGTTTTCCCACTGGCTGACACCCAGCTCTGCATTGTACACCAGGTCCGTAACTCCCTGAGGTATGTGGTATGGAAAGACAAAAAGGAATTTGCAGCTGACATGAAGGAGATATATCATGCTGCCACCCTTCAGGCAGCAGAACAGGCTCTTGAAAATTTTGAAAAGAAGTGGAACCATAAATATACCTACGCTGTCAGATCCTGGAGAAATAACTGGGTCGAATTAACCCAGTTCTTCGATTATCCGCTGGAAATCAGGAAAATAGTTTATACGACCAATGTTATTGAAAGCCTGAACCGGGGTATTAGAAAGTACACTAAAACTAAGTCTGTCTTTCCTCATGATCAGGCAGCCCTCAAGGCTGTTTACCTGGCAATTGCCAATATTGAGAAAAAATGGACCTTGCCCATCCGGGACTGGGGTATGATCCTACAGCAATTTTTGATTAAATTTGAAGATAGATGCAGAATTTGAATACAGGCGTTTACACAAAGTATTCTATAGACTCCCCGGATTGCCCCGATGCCAGTGAATCAGCCCGGATTATGCTGATGCTTGTGAAGCACCCGGATTATCCTGATGTCAGATGCCCTTCACTGAGCCTGCCCGCACTCGTTAATTATACAGACTTTGCGGGCACAATATCTGAACAGGTGGTATCCTGTGCCAAACTCGCTGACTAACTGGAAAAGCAGCTCAGGCTTTTCAATCTTAGTGGCTCCAATAATACTGACTCTATTTTCAAAAAGAATATCGGGTATAATGCTGCTGGATGGCCCTGTGACAATCACCTTCGTCTCGGGTTTTATTACTGAGAGCAGACCGTCAATAGTGTTGTTCACAAGTGTCATGCCGGTGATAATCACCACATCTGATTCCGGGATAACTTTTGCATAATCCCCGGCAGGAACATAATACTTCCTGCACTCTTCATTCAGCGCATCCCTGTTCAGTTCAAGAACATGTAACCTGCTGCCGGCAGCAGCAACTGCTTCAATATATGAATGGAACGCCCCGACAATAGTTACCGTTCCGGCTTCCTTCAGGTCAATCAACTCAATCGGGTCTTTGTCCTCAATGACCCTGTATCTGCCACTTGACAGTATTCTTGACGATATCGCGTTCAATACCGCTATTCTGAGAGTATCTATGGCATTCGACAGCCTCTGTGTCTCGAATAGTGACTTAACGCTCTGATTTCTGATATTTAACGGGGAGAAATCCCCGAAATCACGGTTTTGCTTTGTACAATGACGTTGCTTGCCTGACAAAGTGGATGCAACACCATAGCTTCCGTCTGTAAGCCTGACGGCAGTCAGATGGGAACCGAAACAAACCTCATCAATCTTCAAACCCTCAACCTGATCTTTATAGTTCAGATTAAGGAATTTATATATCTTATCCTGTATCATCGCGTGTTTTTAACATCAATAAGCCTGGCAAGGATACTGATGGATATCTCTGCCGGTGTAATAGCATTGAATCTGATGCCAATAGGCATGTCAACCCGGTTCAGTTCATCTTCGGTAAGAATCTTTTCATCCAGGAACCGCTTTCGCAGTGTCGCAATTTTATTCCTGCTGCCAATCATTCCCGTATAGGCCGTAGGCTTCCTGCCAACGGCAGCCAGAACTTCTTCATCCATCTCATGTCCGGGAGTTACTATGACGCAATAGGTATTCTCATCAAAAGTTATCTCCTCAACAGCTTCGAGATAGGGTTTGTGTATCTGGGTGTACCTGAGGTTATCACTTTTCTCGAAGATATCCTCACGCCAATCAATAAGGAAGGTTTCAAATCCAAAGTCAGGCGTGAATCCGGCGAGTTGCCTGCCAATATGCCCTGCCCCGAAGATGTAGAGCCTTGCCGGTTTCCTAAGGGGTTCGAAGTAAACTGTCATCATGCCCCCGCAGGCCATTGACAGATCATTATGAAGATTGTACTTCTTTGACTGAGCTGTTTGTTCCTTCATGATGGCCACGGCATCACTGATCACCTGTTGCTCCACGGCACCTCCTCCTACAGTGCCTTCATGGGCTCCGTCATCAAACACTATCATCTTTGCTCCGGCTTTGGCGGGTGATGAGCCGGTTACGGCGGTGACAATACATAAGACTGACTGACGGTTGTCTCTCAGGAAATCTGTTACTCTGAATAATAGGTCATTCATCCTGTCTGTTTTTATACATTCATTATATGTTTTTACCACGTTCACCGGCATTCTGCTGCCGGCTTTCCAATCTGCGGCTTATAAAGTAGGATCTTGATAAGCATATCAGTGTTAGCTGAACATTTTTGCTCATTCGCTTCATGATTTTTCAAAAATAAGACCGTTATGTGTTTTTTCACATAACAAAAATCATGACTGAGGATGCACTTCACAAAACTTTATTCTGGTTTATCATTCCCGTGATGGCCGTCGCACTTCCCGTTTTCACTGCATTTTTGCTTCCTGACTACAGCACTATCCGCAAATATACTAAAGCAAAAACGGTCTTCCCTGATGATCAGGCTGCCTTAAAGGCTGTATATCTGGCTATTGCTAATGTTGAAAAGAAATGGACTTTCCCCGTAAGAGACTGGGGGTCTATTCTTAATCAATTAATCATTAAATTTGGTGACAGATGTGGCGTTCTTTAAACCCGGCGGCTACTCGTTTACACAAAAATTTTCACAGGCTCATTTTAATGCCAAGCTTCTGATCCTTTGAATACTGTATAATATCCTATTTTTTTTGTTTTCGAATCATAAATAACCAATCGATTCAAATAAGCCAATAGGAAAGTACACTTTTTCCCATCATGAAAATTTAATTTATGGCGTTTAATAGTGTATTGATCATTTGAGATATGTTCACCAACATAATATCCTTTCTTGTATTCCCATAAATTCGATTTAACCCTTTTAGGCATCCAATAGTTCCAATCTATTAGCATAAAAATTAAAAAGAATAGAATTAGGGCTATTATTATCTTACTTTTCCTCACTTTCATAATTGATATAAGATTAATATGTTGCTCCTGGTTGATGCCTAAAACCAACAAACTGTCCATTCTTGTACACAGCCATGGGATAGGCATAAGTAGGCATGGTATTCGAAATTTTGTTTGTTACTGATCCTACAACACTACCAACAAAATATGTCGGGGGCTGATGATTTCCATTCTTAATACTACTTGTACTTACTCGTACATTTGTGTATGGTGAAGGCCAAGATCTTTGTGTTTGCCCCCAAACTTCCACACTACTCATATTGCTATAACCTGATAATTGTTGTGCAAATGGTTTATCAGACTGACCTTCTCTTCTTCCTCCTTCTCTGTTATCAGGATCTTTTCCTGTTCGGCAACCATAAAAACCTAATTTACCTCCATCTTGTACCCAGTTAAAGTTAATATCACCCCAACTTGATACTGTTTTCTGATCTATACTTCCGTTTTTATTTTCTCTAAATGGACCATCAAATCCACCATGTGACCAAATACCAACTTCTTTTGTTTCACCAAATTGATCCTTATTTGCAGCTACATCTCCTTCAATAGTTGATTGTATTTCATCTGTGCTTGAAATTCCCTTAAAGATGGCCTTATCCCCTTCACCAATCTCTCCATTCTTTAACATATCATTAGCTCGTGTTAAAGCTGCAGCCCAGAAAGCTCGATTCGATTCTTCATCTTCTTCTCCTTTCTTATGATTATCAGTCAAATAATAAAATAGATAAACATCTTCTCCATTAGGGTCAATAAAAAATATCGGATTATTTAAAGCATAATTATAAGGAGTCCATGAATCATAAGATTCAGCACTTGGATCTATACTATGCCATCTACCTATTTGAGGATCGTAATAGCGACTTCCGTAATCGTAATGATTCAAAAACAAGACTAGGTGTTCCCTGTTTAAGTTTATTTATTATACTTGTTGATAGAATCAGGTATCTCATATTTAATAACACTCTTGAAATCAATTTTATCAAAAGGATTTACCCAGGTGTCTTCATAAACCATATACTCTTGCTTGATTTTCTTGATTACCCAGGTATATTCAAAATATGATGAAGTATCTTTATGAAATTCAATTTCATGATCAAATGTTTGAGGTATAACTAAATTCTCAATTCCACTATAAATAAAGACTGTTTCATTATCTTTAATTAAGTACAACATTGGATTCCTCTTCATAAGATAATCATTTAATAGTTCATCGCTATTTATACCTTCTGGATACTTAAGACTAGCTCTTAAGCATAACAAAGTTTCATTTTCATCTTTTTTGTCAATGTACATTTCGTAATAGCATCCATGACAATTAGCTTTTTGAATAAAAATATGCAAAAGACTGTCAATGTTGTTGTTAAAGCAAAAGTTGCCTGAACTTAATATGGTTTCTTGCTGAACTTCCTTGTGATTTTTAGAATTTAAGCAACTAAATAGAAATACAAGTGCAAAAAATCCAAATATTAAAATACTAAAGCTTCTCATAATTATTTCTCAGTATTATATTTAACTAAGAATCGAAGACTTGCGCCTTTTAGTAAATCATTTACTTTGTTATACCCTCTAGGCAATTCAATTGGGGACTTGCTTGCTTCTGTGCCAACATATCCATAAATATTACCATCATATCCCATCGTGAAATAGGGAATATTAGGTGTATAATTACAGAAGGTTGCATCATCTTCGTGCGATGGCAGTGCAACAAAACCCCATTCTCCGTTAAGATCATCTTGGTGGGTATGAATAGTGGCAACTATTGAAAATGATAATCCAGAAACCGGATCGATTAATTTTGAATCTGAAAATCCATAACCATATTCCTGAAAATAAGCATCCGTATTGGTGTTTAAATATTCAGGTAGCACAAGTACATTTTCATCACCGATAACTGCAAATTGTTCACGGTTTACTCCCTCCTTATTTGCCTGTACCCACATCCTACTATATGCCTCCTTTTCATTTGAGAACATTATACTTCCATCTTTACGGTAATCAGTCGTAACATTACCTTCATCATCTTTTATCTGATGTGTTTCACCGACCCATACTTGACCATTCTGAAGTTTTGTGCCTTGATTGACCTTCGGATCGAATTGATATGATCCATCTTTATCTATGTACCAATCAAACCCAAACAGGTCAATCCTTTTTATGGGGTTATTGCCAACATAATTATAGGGTGTCCATTCGTAGTATTTCTCAGCTAATAGATCTTGAACGTGCCATCTCCCAATCTGGGCATCATAGAACCTTGCCCCGTAATCATACCAGTCCAAATCAATCTCATCCTGTAGTTCTTTTCCGTTATAAAGGTATTTATTATCTGATTCCCCATTTGTCTTATCAGCAACCATGCCGAATGGATAATAATCCACTTTCTGCAGTAAAGTTAAGCTGTTTCCGTCCGGCTTAAATGTTACCCTTGTGTTCCCTAAATGATCTTTCAAAAAGTATTCGTAATCATAGGTAGAGCCTGTTACGTTAATAACGCCTTCCTCAGTATGAATAAGCTCTAGTTCTTTATTATCATCATATTCAAATGCACCTGCATAATATCTATCAGGCGTATCTGCGCCCGATACTACTTGTTTCTTTAACTTAACACCAGTCGCATCGTAGATATACAGCACTTTGTGTTCTGCATCCTTAATGATCCGAAGCTTCTCTTCCCGGGTGAATGTTCTCTTTTTCATCATCATAAAATTACAGGTTTTTGTCTATAATCTCGTCCGATGAATCATGGGGCCATTGAATTAATTCAGTCACCCACAGTAACTCCTATAGTACGATGTTTCCAAATTCGTCACCAATTCCGTCACCCACTTTAAACTAAAATCCCGCAGATCATTGATCATGCGGGATTTGCATTTACAGGGTGTGGTACCACCAGGAATCGAACCGGGGACACACGGATTTTCAGTCCGTTGCTCTACCATCTGAGCTATGGTACCATTTCGGACGGCAAATATACTGCTTTTTTATTTTTCATACAACACCCCGGATTACTTTGTAAAAAGGTCACTGTCAGCATACCCGAAGGGATAGCCGCAACACTGTTCCGAATCTTTAATTCCTTCTTATCTTTGTCAATTCTTCCGATAAAAATGGATATTACTCTCCACACCCTTCCCAACGGCATCAGGCTGGTACACCTTCCTACGACAAGCGCCGTGGCACACTGCGGCATTATCATCAATGCCGGTTCACGCGATGAACTCCCTGAGGAACACGGCGTTGCCCACTTCATCGAACACATGCTCTTCAAGGGCACAACACACCGTAAATCATACCACATTCTGAGCCGCCTTGAGGATGTGGGCGGTGAACTCAACGCCTATACCACCAAGGAGGAGACAGCCATCCACGCATCATTCCTCAGGGAACACTACCCAAAGGCTGTTGAACTGATATCAGACCTGCTCTTCTCTTCTACATTTCCCCCGGCAGAAATTGAAAAGGAAAAAGAGGTGATCATCGAGGAGATCAACTCTTACCTTGACAGCCCCGCCGAATATATCTTCGACGAATTCGAGGAGATGATCTTCCCGGAACAGCCCATCGGAAGAAGCATTCTTGGCATGCCGGGAACAGTGAGAGGCATCTCAGCCGACATGATCCGCAGATTTATCGCCAGAAATTATTCAACTTCACAAATGGTCTTCTGCTCCGTCGGAGCGATCACTCCCAAAAAAATCATCACGCTCTTTGAGAAGTACTTCGGACATGTAGCATCAGGAAATGACACAAGAAGAAAGAGGTCTGAGTACTTATATAATCCTGTCAGCAAAGAAAAGAAAACCGACACATGGCAGAACCACTGCATCATTGGCAATATTGCATATGACCTGCATGACAAACGCAGAATGGGGTTGTTCATGCTCAACAATATACTCGGCGGGCAGGGGATGAATTCGCGCCTGAACCTTTCGCTTCGCGAAAAGCGTGGATACGCCTACAATGTGGAATCCATGTACAACCCCTACACCGACACCGGCCTGGTAACCATCTATTTCGGAACTGACAATCGCAACCTGGGCAAAAGCATAGCCCTCATCCACAGCGAACTTGACAGGCTGAGACATCAGCCACTAGGGATACTACAGCTTTCACGGGCAAAGAACCAGATAAAAGGCTATCTGGCAAGAGCTTACGAGAACCATGAGAGCCTCATGCTCAGTCTCGGCAAAAGCCTGCTGATCTTTGACCGGATTGACTCAATAGATGAGACTTTCAGAAAGATTGAGGCAGTCACCGGCAGTGAACTGATGGAAATTGCATCTGAAATATTTGACAAATCCTCACTTTCTACCTTAATATACAGGCAGAATGGAGAAAGAACTTGACAAATATATCAGGGAACACAGCACCCCTGAAGACAAAGTGCTGGAGGAGCTTTACCGCCAGACCAACCTGTACGTGGTCAACCCCAACATGGTCTCGGGACATATCCAGGGCAAGTTCCTGGAGATGCTCTCATATATGATAAGCCCTGTCAGTGTACTGGAGATAGGTACCTATACTGGCTACTCTGCCATCTGCCTGGCACGCGGACTGAAGAGCGGCGGCCAGTTGCACACCATTGAGATAAATGATGAGCTTAACGGAATGAGCACCCGCTACTTCGCCCTCGCCGGCGTGGCTGACAGGGTGACACTGCACACCGGCAGGGCACAGGATGTGATCCCGAAACTTGATCGTACTTTCGACCTGGTCTTCATTGACGGTGACAAAAGGGAGTATTGTGAATACTATGACATCGTCTTCGACAAGGTACGGACAGGGGGATTCATCATTGCCGACAATGTTCTCTGGGGAGGCAGGATAGAAGGCGAGGAGGCAATGAAGGACCCTCAGACCAGGGGTCTTGTCCTGTTCAATGAAAAGGTCCGTAATGACCACCGGGTGGAAAAAATAGTACTCCCCCTCCGTGACGGACTTATGATCATCAGAAAGAAGTAGTTTATCTCAATGCACACGACAGGGGCATCAGCGCTGCTAACTTATGAATACCGGAAAGAAGCAATGGTGGTACGATTTTTGAGCGATAGTATATTAAAAATCAGCAAATGAAAAAGGCAATACTTTTTGTATTAGTGCTGTTTGCCGGCCTCTCGCTGACGGCACAGGATTATCAGATACTTGCTACAAAAGGTGCGGTAAGGCTGTTTGCCGATAAGGAAGACCTCACCTCGGTGATTCAAATAATACCTGACGGCACTGTGGTTGAGGCGATCAGTGCAGATACCCTGTTTACCCTTATCCGCCTGGGCGAGGTAGAGGGTTATGTAAAATCTGACAGGCTTACGGCGGCATTACCGGTGGTTACAACTACTCAGCCCGAAGTACAGCCGGTGCAGGAGGCTGCACCCGTACAGCCAGTCACTGATGTTCAGGCGAGGCAGATATCCACAGATCGATTTCAGACGCTTGTTGACAAGTACGGGACAGACCTTGCCAGTAAGATTTACCAGCACAAGGTTTGGAAGGGCATCACCTCGGATATGGCACGCGACAGCTGGGGCAAGCCGAAACAGATTAACAAGATGTATGTTGACAACAGTATTGACGAAGAGTGGATTTATTCAAAGTCGTATCTCTATTTCAGGGACGGGGTTCTTATTGAATGGGGCCCTGTAAAATAGAAGCTTGCTAATCATATATGCCGGCTCGCCCGTGATGCCTGCTGACAATTTAAAAAAGAGACGCCCGATGAGGGCGTCTTGCATATACCGGAGAGACGGCCACGGAGGAGCTTCGCACAGACCAGAGAGACGACAACAGAGGAGCTTCGCACAGACCAGAGAGATGGCCACAGAGGAGCTTCGCATTTTACTGAAAGGCACCGACGCCAGAAGTGCCTCCACAGAAAAACAAAAAGGCACCCCATTTTTCCGGGGCACCCCTCGTCTCTGAGCGGGAAACGAGACTCGAACTCGCGGCCCCGACCTTGGCAAGGTCGTGCTCTACCAACTGAGCTATTCCCGCAATTGTGACTGCAAAATTAATACTTTTTTCAAAATTACAAGGGTATTCGTAAATTGCATATCTCTTGCTGCTTTGTATGACCTCTCTGTTTATGAACCGGTACCGACGGGAATCCATCCCCGTAATCGCCTCCTCAATCATCTCAACAATTTGCGTATGTTATACAATTTATTCAACGCCTCCATAGGCGTAAGGTTGTCAAGATCAAGCCCGATCAATTCATCCCGTATCTGTTTGAGCACCGGGTCATCAAGCTGGTAGAAGCTCAGCTGGTACCCCTCGCGATGCGTGGCAATCTCCTCAACCGGCTTGCCCAGATTCGTGCCGCCACGCCCCTCTTCAAGCATCTTCAGTATCTCGCTGGCCCTGCCGACCACACTCTTTGGCATGCCGGCCATACGCGCTACATGTATCCCGAAACTATGCTCACTCCCTCCCCTCTTCAGCTTGCGGAGGAAAATCACCCTGTCGTCAAGCTCCCGTATTGAGACATTGAAATTCTTCACTCTGCTGAAGGTATTTTCCATCTCGTTGAGTTCATGGTAATGAGTTGCAAAGAGCGTTTTGGCCCTGTGCCTGCATTCGTGGATATACTCCACCATGGCCCAGGCAATGGAAATACCGTCATAGGTGCTTGTTCCCCGCCCTATCTCATCAAGCAGCACGAGGCTTCTGTCAGACAGATTATTGAGGATGCTGGCAGCCTCATTCATCTCAACCATAAAGGTTGACTCCCCGAGGGAGAGGTTGTCTGATGCTCCCACTCTGGTGAATATCTTGTCAATGATGCCTATCCTCGCTTCCTTTGCCGGAACGAAACAGCCGGTCTGCGCCATAATCACAATCAGGGCCGTTTGCCTCAGCAACGCCGACTTACCCGACATATTCGGACCGGTCAGTATGATCACCTGCTGCTCATCATTGTCAAGCCACACATCATTGGGGACATACGGATCATCAGGCGGCAACTGGCGCTCAATCACCGGATGACGACCCTCCCTGATATCAAGCACATGGCTGTCGTCCAGCACCGGTCTCACGTAGCCATACTCATCAGAAACCACCGCAAATGACTGCAGGCAGTCGAGCCTCCCTACCGCCGCAGCATCAGCCTGCATCAGGTTTATATATGGTTCTATTGAAACCACCAGGTCATTGAACAGCGAGGTCTCCAGTGCCAGTATCTTTTCTCCTGCACCAAGGATTTTCTCTTCGTACTCCTTAAGTTCCTCAGTGATATATCTTTCTGCGCTCACCAGGGTCTGCTTGCGTATCCAGTCAGGCGGAACCTTGTCCTTATGTGTATTGCGCACTTCGATATAGTAGCCAAAAACGTTGTTATAGCTGATTTTAAGCGAGCTGATACCGGTCCGGATACTCTCTCTCTGCTGCAGGTCGTTCAGGTAATCCTTTCCTCCGTAATAGATCTTTCGGAGTTCATCCAGCTCCTGCGAAATACCTTCGGCGATAACGTGTCCTTTGCTGACGGCAGTCGGAGGATCGGGAGCCAGTGTCCGGCTGATGGTCTCTGCCAGTTCGGGGCAGGGATCCAGGCCTGATGCCAGGAATACCAGCGGCTGGAACTCCGTGGCAGCGCAGATACTCTTCAGTTCGCCGATGGCTGTCAGTGCGCGCCATATCTGTGCCACCTCACGTGGAGTGACTCTCCTCACCGCCACCTTGCTCAGCAGCCTCTCGAGGTCACCCACCTCGCGTATCAGCCCATCGATCATCTCTTTCACATCGGGATGGCCAATCAGGTACTCCACGATGTCAAGCCTGGTATTCAGCACCGAAATATCCTTCAGCGGGAGTGAGAGCCACCGCTTCATCATTCTTCCGCCCATGGGCGAAAGCGTCCGGTCAATGATCTCTATAAGCGTCTTTGCGCCCTCGAAGGGCGAATGGAAAAGTTCAAGATTACGGACGGTGAACCTGTCGAGCCATACGTATTTCTCCTCCTCGATACGCGCGAGGCGGTTGATGTGGCCAAGATTTTCATGACGGGTCATGTCAAGGTACCAGAGGATTGCGCCTGCGGCAATGATACCGCTGGTCATGCCCTGCACACCAAAGCCCTTCAGTGATGTAGTTCCGAACTGCTTCAGCAGCCTGTCGTTGGCTGTGTCCGGGGTAAATATCCAGTCGTCGAGTCTGTATGTGTAAAACCGGCTGCCGAACCGTTCGTGGAAGAGCTCGGTTTTTCGTTTCTCGAAAAGCACCTCTCTGGGCTGGAAATTATTGAGAATCTGTTCCACATGAGGCGTATCGCCCTCGGAGACAAAGAACTCGCCGGTGGAGACATCGAGTAGTGCAACGCCAACCGACTGTTTCTCGATATGAATGGCGGCCAGGAAGTTATTCTCCTTGTGATTCAGCACGTTGTCACTGAATGAGACTCCCGGGGTGATCAGTTCAGTGATGCCCCGTTTGACAATCTTTTTTGCAAGCTTCGGGTCTTCGAGCTGCTCACATATTGCCACTCTCTGCCCTGCCCTGACAAGTCTGGGAAGGTATGTGTCAAGCGCATGAAACGGGAATCCGGCAAGTTCAACCGAGCTGGCTGCGCCGTTGGCCCTCCTGGTCAGGGTTATGCCCAGTATTTCCGATGCACGTATCGCATCTTCGCCGAAAGTCTCGTAGAAGTCGCCCACCCTGAACAGGAGTATCGCGTCAGGGTGTTTGGCCTTGACGGAATAATACTGCTTCATCAGCGGTGTTTCGACATATTTCTGCATCTGAGATATTTACAGTTTTATACCCTCGCGCAACAGCGTGAAACAAAATTAAAAATCTCCCGCAACTTAAGCATAACTTTTATCATAAATAGTCCGCAAATGTTTGGTTATATTTGTCAGGGAGGCTCATGAAAATGACCTTGCAGGGATCCGAAATATCAGAGAACATAACGTATATGAAATCCGCATGTATCAAATACACAAATACCTGTGTATATAATAATAGCTATGCGAGTTCCATCATACCATTAAAATAAAATCAAAATTATATTATGATGAAAAAAGTACTTATTCTCGGTGCCGGCCTGGTATCAAAGCCAATGGTCGAGTACCTGCTTAATGAAGGTTTTCAGGTTATCGTTGCCACCAGGACTGTTGAGAAGGCTCAAAAGCTGATCGGCGGACATAAGAATGGCAAGGCAATAGCGTGGGTAATGGAAGACAAGGAGACCCTCTCTGACATGGTAAGGGACTGTGACCTGGCTGTCAGTCTTCTGCCTTACAGGTTTCATGTTGATGTGGCGAAGTTATGTCTCAAACACAAGAAGCATCTTGTCACAACATCATATATTTCACCCGCCATGCAGGCCCTGCATGATGAAGCCGTGAAGACAGGGGTCATCTTCCTTAATGAAGTCGGACTTGACCCCGGTATTGACCACATGTCAGCAATGCGTGTAATAGACCATGTAAAGCAGAAAGGTGGCCATATAGAGGAATTTTATTCGCTCTGCGGTGCTCTGCCGGCTCCGGAAGATGCAAATAACCCGTTTGGCTACAAGTTTTCCTGGAGCCCGAAAGGTGTGGTGCTTGCAAGCCGTAACGGCGCAACATATCTGAAGCATGGAAAAATTGTGACTATAGAGCCTATTGACCTTTTCAAGGCACATTTCCTCCATACGTTCCCGGGAGTTGGCGAAATGGAAGTTTATCCCAACCGCGACTCCGTAAGCTTTGTGGATATTTACGGACTGAAAGGGGTTCAGACCATGTACCGCGGCACATACCGCTTCAAGGGATGGTGCGAGAGTCTTGACCTGATGAAGGCAATAGGACTGGTCAATGACGGCGACAAGGATTACACAGGTGTCACCTTCAGGCAGTTCGTTGCTGAAATGGCAGGCGTGCCGGGCAAGGATATCAAAAAAGAACTGAAGGAGAAACCAGGACTCAACGCGAGCGACAAGGCACTGGAAGCATTGGAGTGGCTGGGGCTCTTTGACAATACCGATATGGGTTATGGGGTAACCTCACCATTTGAGATCACCTCTGACCTTATGATAAAGAAGATGTGGATGAACGACAATGAGCGTGACATGGTTGTCATGCAACACCTCTTCCTCGTGACATACAATGACGGCAAGAGTGAGGTTATCAGCTCGAGGATGCTTGATTTCGGCACCCCGGCAACCAATACCTCCATAGCACGTACCGTGGCTCTGCCGGCAGCAATGGCTGTCAAGATGATCCTTACAGGGAAGATCAATCTGCACGGCGTTTACAGGCCAACTCTTCCTGAACTGTACAATCCCATCCTCGATGAGCTTGAAGCCAACGGCATAAAGATGGTAGAGGAGTACGGCCTGCCGGTTGATCAGATGATAAAATAGGGTCTGGCTGTCAGTGGTGATTTCCCGGGTAACCTGCAGACGAAAAAATCGGAGAAGCAGGAACCGGGATTGTCAGGGGGTGAGTTACCGGGCAGACTGCGCAGGGAAAACCGCAGAGCCAGGGTCCGGCTGGACGGGATTAATCTCCCGGGTAACCTGCAGACGAAAAAATCGGAGAAGCAGGAACCGGGATTGTCAGGGGTGAGTTGCCGGGCAGACTGCGCAGGGAAAACCGCAGAGCCAGGAACCGGGCAGTCATGGTTGATTTCCCGGGCAAGATGCAGATGAAAATATCGCAGAACCCGGATTCGGGTCAGCGATCAAAATTTCAGATAAAACTCTTTTGTGAGGGAGACATACTCGTCAGAGTAGATGTGTCTCCCTCCTTTTTCTATGACCAGTTCCTCCTCATTGCAGGGTATGGCCTCGCGGCCGAAGGTCATCAGAACCCTGGCCGGAGCCTTTTCAGGCGTTGGTCTGACCATCATCCGCCTGTTGCAAAAGAAGCCATAACTCTCCGCAAGGGTGATAAACTTTTCCGCCCCGGTTACCGGTAATACCAGGTGAAGTGAGCCCCCCGGATTCAGCAGTCGCACCACAGCCTCAAGAAGGTCAGTGTGGCTGAGGGTCACGGTATGTCTTGTACGGGCCCTGTTATTGTCAGGGTTGAGTAGTGAATCGATGAAATAGGGAGGATTGACAATTATTGCATCAAAACCGCGACCGGTTTCCGGCTTAAACTCCTGGAGAGAGACATTCAAAAGCATTATTCTCTTTTTCCACGGGCTGCATTCAAAATTAAGCAATGCCTGCCGGAAAGAGGGGTTGTCTGGCTCAATGGCCACAATCCGTGCGGAGGACCTCTGTGCTGCCATCAGCGCCAGCAGGCCTGTTCCCGTACCGATATCCAGTATTGTACCGGCATCCTCTATTTGCGCCCAGGCGCCAAGCAGCACGCTGTCGGTTGTAACCTTGAAAGAAGCCTGCTCCTGACGCACGGTAAACTTCTTGAACCTGAAATATTTGTTTGCCATACCGGATTATCGTCAGTTTGTCGCCGGCCGTCGCCGGAAAATTGGTAATCAGTTTAAGTCTCTGTTCAGAAATGCTCGAACACCCCCAGCCCGAAAAGCGCGAAGTCATACTTAACCGGGTCAGCCGGATCAAACTCGCGCAGCCGGGCATCAAGTTCTGCCACCGCCTTTGCGTCGCTCTGCTTGCGTGTAAGCAGGCCCAGCCTGCGGGCCACATTTCCGGAATGAACATCCAGCGGGCAGGAGAGCAGTGACGGAGAGATGCTCTTCCATAGGCCGAAATCAACACCCCGGTCATCCCTGCGCACCATCCACCTCAGGAACATGTTTATTTTTTTTGCAGCAGAACCAGTCATCGGGTCAGGAAGGTGTTTTCGGGTTCTCCCAAGATGAGGGATATTAAAAAACTCTTTCTTTAATTCATGAATTGCAGGTTGCAATGAATCAATGGTCTGATATTTCACAAATATTCCTTCCAGTCCGTTTTTACCCTTATATAGGTGCTTCAGGCCTTCAATGAATGTCAAAAGGTCATCTGAATTAAATGTACGATGCACAAAACCGTCCATTTGCTTCAGATGACGGTAATTATGATTAAGTATAAAATCATAAGGAGAATCTCCCATGTATCCCATCATCCGCTTTGCATTTTTTATAATGGAAGTGCGATTCCCCCATGAGATTATCGCTGATAAAAAACCGGATATTTCGATGTCTTCCTTTGTTGTGTACGAATGAGGTATTTGAATCGGATCGAGTTCAATGAAAGTTGGATTGTTATATTGAGCTACCTTTTCATCAAGAAAAACTTTCAAATCTTTTATGTTTTGTACCATGCATATATCTTTAAACATGGTAAAAGTAAGAATTATGATAAGGGTTTCCTACGCTACTTGATTACCTGACTCAACATGTACTTCAGATTGATGATTAGTAAGGATAATTCAGGTATAATAATGCTATCCGGCGAAAATAATTTTGGACTTTTTTGCTGAAGGAGATTCATTTTTTTCATCAGTGTCTAATTTTGATTTGCAAGGTCTGATGGAATCCACATATTTGAAAATTATATACATACGTATTTATACATTTAATACATGCGGGTTTCACTTAAAAATCCTTTTGTCAAAGGGGAAAGGTTCAATACTTTTAATCCTGATCCCGCTGAAATCCGGGTGGAAGGGATTAATGAGAATATTGAAATCGCCTTTTGTAACGGCGGATGGTATTTTCAATAAACAATGACTGTTCTCCCTGATAAAATTATCACCCACTGTCTGGGTCACCGGCAGATAAGGAAATGAGTTCCAGAAACGGGGCAGATCACTTTCCCGGATTGATTGCAGTGAAACATCATCAGGAATTACAATCGTTACCATCATATAATCGTCAGGTAAAGTTCCAAGTGTCAGATGAACGGCTACTTCAGCCATTGCCAGTGATCTGTTTGATGCAGTATAAATAATTTCAGTACCGGGGGAATTCCAGCGGGCTCCCTTAAGTGCAGCTCCCTTACCCGATAGTTCGGAGGCCCACTTCTTTTTCGATAACCTGAAAACTTCCATTAGGCAAGAATCCCCTGATCAATGCGTGTAAGTTCTCCCATAACCATCTCTTTACCGTATGAATCTTTCAGTAGCTCAAAGGGTTTTTGATTGCCAAGAGCAAAATTTGGTGTTTCAAGCCACATTTTAAACTTATTTTCCGAACCAAAAACCCCCAGACCAAGGTTTGTGACCTCAGCAAGTTCAATGATCTTTTCAGTATGGATTGGTTTAAAGAATTTATCTGACTGTCTGTATCTTGTAAGTGATTTACCCGAAATGTTCAGATATTCTGCCCAGTCATTGAATGTAAACGGGGTATAATCCTTGATAAGGGCAAATAAAGAATAGGGGATACCTGTCCTGATTGTAAAGACGATGAGGAGTTTATTATTCAGGAACCCCGATAATGTCAGATCAGATTGACCGGGTGAGACCAGATTTTCAAATTCTGTATTCTTAAAGTATTCTTGTAACTCCCTGCTAATCTGCATATTCAGATTACTTTCCTCTTTAGAATTCTCTCTCTTGAGGGTATTTAACTGCTTCGTATCTGTTTTGTCAGCACTGATGCTATGCGTTGATTGCTTTTCCATAATATTTTTTTGTCTGGAAATATGTCTACAAAGATAAGCCAATTGTCTTAATTTCCAAATTTATATAGCATTGAAGCTCGCTGCCCTTACAGAATGCAACAAGGGATTCTTTTTCACGGTTTATACTGCGCGTCATTGACTGGCAGATTGCCGGATCAGGAACTTTTAATAAATGAGATCATTGTTGTCCGGCAAACCGGCAAGTCATTATTTTTTTCTCGCAAACTACTGATTCTCAGCATTACGATCTTTGATTTTTAAAAGTAAGCCCCCGCATTTCGGGGAAGAGTAAATTTGGCAGTTATTATAGGTTACTTGTATAACCTTTCTCCAACTACCATCCGGGTCTTCCAAAAAGCTTTAGATATTGATGTAATTCATCAATTAGAGCCGTTTCACGGTCACTATGCCGGGAAATGACCATTTACGTTTTCAGCCTGCTTTCTCAGCTTTCAATTCACAATTGATGGTAATAAACTCGAACAAACTTTTTCTCACTGTTCCAATATGCAATTCTCCTTGCCCGATATTCAAGTTCCTTGTTTTCATCATACCGTAAAACAATTTCTTCATCTTTCAAGACTCCGAAATCAGCTTCAACCGGTAATCAGACCGTCCTTTATCCTTATTGTCCGGTCTGACATTGAGGCCAGTTGCGGATCATGGGTTACAATGATGAATGTATGCCCGAAGGTGTCACGCAATCGAAAAAACAGCTTATGCAGTTCGGTCTTGTTCTCTGTATCCAGGTTTCCCGAAGGTTCATCAGCCAGTATCATTGAGGGGCTGTTCACTATTGCACGTGCCACTGCCACACGCTGCTGCTCACCACCACTGAGCTGTGAAGGCTTATGATCAAGCCTGTCACTCATTCCCAGGAAATCGAGAAGCTCCGAGGCTCTTTCCATAGCCTCGGTACGTGATTTCCCCGCAATCAGCGCCGGAATGCACACATTTTCAAGTGCGGTGAATTCAGGAAGCAACTGGTGGAACTGAAAGACGAAGCCGATGTTTTTATTCCTGAAGGCAGCCAGGGCTTTCTGTGAAAGCTGCCCGGGGTTCTGGCCATTAATCAATATCGTCCCTGAATCAGCCTTGTCAAGTGTGCCAATGATCTGGAGGAGGGTTGTCTTGCCTGCCCCGCTGGCACCGACAATGGCAACCACTTCTCTTTCAGCCACTTCAAGATCAATGCCCTTGAGTACCCTGAGGTCACCGTACGACTTCACTATTCCGGTTGCCTTTATCATCCTAGTTCTTTATTTATGTCGCGTGCTGCCTGATTTATCTCATCGGACAGCGGTGCGGCTGCATCCTCAAAGTCCTTCCTCACGCTGTCAGTCACATCTGTAATGTCACGCCTGACCGAGTCAGTAATATCATTGATATCTTTTCTGAAATCCCCGGTAGTCTCGTCGAACTCCTTCCTGATCTCGTCAGTGGCTTTGCGAACCTCGCGCATCCCTTTGCCCATGGCACGTGCTATTCCCGGCAGCTTATCAGCTCCGAAAAGCAGCAGAACCGCAATCAGTATCAATACTATTTCCTGCCCGCTTATGAATAGCAATAATCCCATTGGGGTGGCATTTTATGCCAGGCAAAGTTAGTAAATAAATATGAAGCTGATGGGAAGAAATGAGGAGGCTGCCAGAGAAGATGTGAGGAGGCTGCCGGGGAGAAACAATTGAGGCAGCCCGGAAAGGAAAGAATGAGGCAGCCCCCGGAAGAAGTGACTGAGGCTGCCCGGAGAGAAACGACTGAAGCGGCAGGGCACACTAGAAGTGAGTGAGGAGGTAAGGAGGGAACAACTCAAGCGGCCGGGAAGAAGCAACTAAGGCTACCGGAAAGCAGTGAGTAAGACATCAGGAAAGGAGTGACTGTGGCTGACAGGAAGAGGCGGCCGAGGCTGCCGGGCACACTTGAAATGAGGAGGCTGCCAGAGAAGATGTGAGGAGGCTGCCGGAGAGAAACAATTGAGGCAGCCAGGAAAAGAAAGAATGAGGCAGCCCCCGGAAGAAGTGGCTGAGGCTGCCTTTCGGGGCAGCCTCAGTGCGGGAGCCGTTATCCGGCTATTTTCTTTTTCTTTTCCGCCTCTACGGGAACAGCCTCATCATCATCTTTCCCCCTGGTTGTTTCATAGAGCACAGGTGTTGAAACGAAGAGCGATGAATAGGTTCCGAAGACAATACCGAAGAGCAGGGCAAAGACAAATCCTCTGATCACCTCCCCTCCGAATATGAAGATCACAATAAGAACAAAGATGGTTGCCATACCGGTGTTGAGTGTACGGGCCAGGGTGCTGTTGAGAGCCATATTGTAGACCTCCCTCTTTGTCCGTTTCCTGTAAATCGGGAGATACTCCCTGATCCTGTCGAAGATAACCACGGTGTCGTTTATCGAGTAACCAACCACCGTAAGTATAGCTGCAATAAACGACTGGTCAATATCCATGGAGAATGGCATGACGCCCTGCAAAATCGAATATAGACCAAGCACAACGATCACGTCATGTGCAAGTGAAACCAAAGATCCGAGACCGAACTGCCATCTGCGGAACCTGAAGAATATATAGAAGAACATGCCCACAAGTGCAAGCAGTATCGCCCAGACTGCCTTCGAGGCCTGGTCCTTTGCGATTGTCGGCCCTACGGTCTCTGAACTGACAATATAATCGCTGATAAACGTCTGCTGGTCAACTCCGGGAATAAGCTCCTTCAGACCATCGTACAGCAAACCATTGACCTCGTCAGTGGCTGCCGGGTCTTCAACCTTGAACTTGGTGCTGATCTTCACCTGGTTTTCTGAACCGAAGGTCACAACCATAGGATCGCCTTCAAATTCATCTGACAGGAGATTAGCAATCTCGACGGTATTGACAGGCTGCTCAAACCTTACCACATAGGTACGGCCTCCGGTGAAGTCAATACCTTTGCTGAGCCCCTTGGTTGAAAGGGTTATAATTGCAAGGATTGTAATTGTAATGGAAAATATATAACCGTATTTCCTTATACCAACGAAATCGATATGCATATTCTGCAGGAAATTCTCGGTATATGAAGCAGAGAATTTCAGGCTTACATTACGCTTGAGCAGGAATTCATAGATCAGGCGTGAGACAAGCACTGCCGAGAAGAGTGAGGTAATGATACCGATAACCAGTGTAGATGCAAAACCTTTGATAGGACCTGTACCGAAGTAATATAGAATCACACCGGTAAGCAGTGTTGTAAGGTTACTGTCGATGATGGCAGAAGAGGCTCCCTTGTAACCGTCAGCAATGGCCTGCTTGACCCCCTTGCCTCCCCTGAGTTCCTCCTTGATTCTCTCGAAGATGAGCACGTTGGCGTCAACCGACATACCTATTGAGAGCACAATACCTGCTATGCCCGGCAGGGTCAGAACCGCATTGAGCGAGACAAGGACGCCCATCATGAAGAAGAGGTTGGCAGTCATGGCAATGTCTGCCACCAGACCTGCTGAGCGGCTGTAGTAGAAGATCATGTACAAGAGCACGACAAAGAAGGCGATAATGAAAGATTTCATGCCGCTGTTGATTGCCTCCTTTCCAAGCGAAGGGCCTACAACCGTATCCTGGATGATGCGTGCAGGTGCAGGCATCTTCCCTGACTTGAGGATATTTGCAAGGTCTTCGGCCTCCTCGAGGGTGAAGTCGCCCGTGATCTCGGTGTTTCCTCCGGCAATCTCATTCTGAACGCGCGGGTATGACCTTACGTAGTCATCAAGTACCACTGCAATGCACCTGCCTATGTTGTCACGTGTCATGCGCTGCCATATCTTCGCACCCTCGGCATTCATTGAGAAATCAACCTTGATATCAGAGCCCGTGACGCCTGTTGAAGGCCGTGCTGAAGTGACAACGTCACCAGTCAGAGGAGCACGGCCGTCACGTGTGGTGATCCTGATGGCATGAAGCTCGTAAAGAGTATTTGTCGGGTCCCATTTATGCGGATTCTGGCTCCAGTAGAACTTAAGCTCCCTGGGAAACATTGATTTGATCTGGTTCATCGCCAGGTAGCTATTGACCCTTGCGGTGTCCTTGCCTGCGGCGAAGCCCACTATACTGCCCGGTTCGGGCTGTCCCTCAAGTGATACGTTTGGTCTCAGCAATCCGAAGAGGGGATTCTGGCGGGTGAACTCCTCGAGGGAGGATGCCTCGGCAGCAGCAGCGGTGTCACTGCTGACCATTTCAAGAAGTGATTTCTCGCCGGTGGCGGCTGTGTCCTGCACAGCATCCGTGACAGCTTCCGTGACAGCTTCCGCAGCAACAGTGTCAGTAGCCGCAGCAATGACTTCAGTTGGCATTATTGACCTGAGAAAGTCATTAGCCTGCATCAGGTAACCGATTACCTCGGGGTTATCATACGTTTCCCAGAACTCGAGATTAGCTGTCCCCTGCAGAAGGTCGCGTACCCTCTCCGGGTCTTTCACTCCCGGCAATTCAACCAGGATACGGCCACGCGGCTGAAGCTGCGAGATGTTGGGCTGTATAACGCCAAAACGGTCAATCCTGTTCCTGAGCACGTTGAATGCGTTGTCTATGGCTGAGTTGATCTCTCCCTCCAGCACCTTCTGTACTTCAGCATTGGTTGAATTGAAATTGACGCGGCCTTTCAGCTCAACGGTTCCAAAGATTCCGGCGAGTCTGGCAGCCGGATCAAGCTCTTCATAGGAGCGTACAAACAGCGTTATAAAATCTTCCTTGCCTCCGCCAAGCTGTTTCTGCTTCGCCAATGCAATTGCTTCATTGAATGTCTTGTCTGTACTATAGTTTGAAAGAGCCCTGATAATGTCCTCTACTGAAATCTCAAGCACCACGTTCATTCCGCCCTTGAGGTCAAGACCCAGGTTGATCTCCTTGGTTTGCACCTCCTTATAGGAATTGCCCAGGAATTTCCACTGATCCTTCGGCAGGTTGGCAACCGAGTCAATGTATGCCACCTCCTTGTTCAGGTCACCTGCTGCATATACCCTTGCCTCCTTCTTGACCTTCAATGAAGCCACCGTGAAGGAAAGCTGGTAAATGCAAACAATGGACAGGGCAATAGCCAGAGCTGAAATTAATCCTTTGTTCTGCATCTGTATCCGCTTTTAATATTATGATTGTAAGTGAAACACTTAAATATTTACGAGGCGCAAATATAAGACTTTATTTTCTTAAACCATTATGATTAATAAGCAAAACTGCCGGCATAAACCGGCAGTTTCACATTATCCTTTTCAATTTATTCGACCAGCTTTTCGTAGTCGGTCTCCAGCGGCTTACGGTTAATGAAATCATACAGGGTAAGAGCCCTGATATTGAAAAAATAGGTCCAGTAATTATTAAGTGCCTGGATATAATTGCGCTTGTTCTGGTCTTTCTTCGTATCTGCGTTGTTCAATTCAAGAACGTCTATCTTGCCAATCAGGAACCGCTGCTTGGTCACCTCGAACATTTTGGCGGCCACTGTGTCAGACTTGGCGGCAATGATCACCTGGTCATCCTGCATGTTGAACTGCTGCACGTCAAGAAGCAGGTTCTGTTCAAAGTCAATGCGTGACTGCTCCACCTGCACGCGGGTCAGCTCCTCACTTGACTGGGCCATCTTGTAACGGCCCCTTCCCTGACCCCAGTCAAGAATAGGGAGGGAGAATGAGACCCTTATTGTCTGCTGCTGGTTAGGATGCGTATAGGCCTGTTGAAGCAACGGATCCTGATCACGCAGACCATATGATGCCGTCAGGTTTGCATTCAAACCTTTCTCTGCCCTTGCCTGTGCAACCGAGCTCTGAGCCTCAACAAGCTGACGCTCAAGGGCAATCAGTTCCGGGTTGTTCTCTTCAGCCAGTCTCAGAACCTCGCTGACGTCAACTTCCAGATCCGGTATCTCACTGGGGATTATCAGCTCCAGACGAACCGACTGGTTAAAACCAAGGAATGACCTCAACTTAAGCTCACGGTCACGGAGGTTCATTTCTGATTCATTGATGGCTGTTCCGGCATTAAGATATGAAAGCTCCATCTGCAACAGTTCATCTTCAGCAATCGTACCCAGGTTATACCGGCCTTTGGCAATCTGGTACAGGGTATCTGCATTCTGCATGTTTGTCTCGGCAATCTCCTTGTTTATCTGGGCCAGTGCCAGGTTGAAGAAGTACTGCACCGCTACCATATGAACGTTCTCCACATCCCTCAGATAGGTCTTACGTGCCTCCTCGTACCTGAGAGGCTCTATCTTCTTCTGCCATCTCAGCTCGTTATACCTGAAGAGAGGCTGGGTCAGCCTGACATTAAGCGGTGATGTAATGTACCTTTCTCCACCGGTCTCGAAATTCTTTTCGTAATTCAGGTCAGAGAAGAGAGAGACAGAACCGCCCGTCAGCCCGATGTTCTGCGCAAGCGACAGGTTGCCTGAGGTCTGCAGAACGTTCGTAGAAGCATACTCCCACTGCTGCGCTACGGAGTTCCATACCCTGCTGTAGGCAGTACTGTAGTCCGGCATATTGCCGGAAAGAGACAACGTAGGGCGGTATTCCGCAACAAAAGTCCTGTATTGCCAGTAGCTGGCACGAAAACGGTGCTTTGCTATGTATGCATTGGGCGACTGATCAGCAGCAAGCTTGATAACCTCATCCAGCGTGAGGAGCCTGACTTCCTGCGGCATTGCCGGGAGGGCAACCAACGCCGAAAACAAAACGGTCAGTGAAAATGCTTTTATGCTTTTCATATCAATAATGATATTATTATTCGTAACGAAGTGATTCAATCGGGTCTCTTTCGGAGGCTCTCTTTGCCGGCGAATAGCCAAAGATAACCCCCACGGCGGCAGAAACGCCGAAGGCCACCACAACGGAAAAGAACGAAACAATGGTGGTTATACCCGCTATCTTCTGTATCAGAACTGCCAGTATTATTCCGAGGAATATGCCGATGAAACCTCCGGAGACACTGATCAGTACAGCCTCTGACAGGAATTGCACCACAATATCCATCTTTTTGGCGCCAATGGCCATCCTTGTTCCTATCTCCTTGATCCTTTCCATCACTGAAGCAAACATAATGTTCATGATGCCTATTCCGCCGACGATAAGTGAGATGCTGGCAATGGCACCCAGCACGATGTTGAAAATGTCCTTTGTCCTCTGCTGCTGCTTCAGCAACAACTCCGGAACCGTGATCTCAAAGTCCTTCACGCCTGAGTGCCGCCTGAGCATCATTCTGCTGAGGACTTCAGTTGTAGGGGTAAGCTGTTCGGTCTCAGCAACCTGAACCACTATCTTGTCAAGCTGGTTATAGTTGGTCTCGGCGTTGGCAGTAGAGGCATTGGTACTGCTGACAACCACCCGTCCGCGCCCTCCTCTTCCGCCACCAAAGACATGAACCGATGCCTCGCTTGCCAGCTTGGTGTTGACAAGCGCCCGGTTCTGGTAACGCATGAGCATTGTCTTGATAGGAATATAAACGTTGTCATTGTAAACGTTTACTCCCTGTTCCTCGAATCCGGTCAGGGAAACATTGGTCTTTTCAAGCACACCCATCACCTTCAGCCAGACGTTGTCAAACTTGAGATACTGGCCGATAGGGTCAACCTGGCTGAAGAACTTGGCCCTGATGTTGGCACCTATGATACAAACCTGGATTCCGTATTCTTCCTGGTAGTCATTAAAGAAGGCGCCCTGCGAAAGGGGAAGATTATAAAGCTCAAAATAATCATTTGATACCCCTACCAGCTTGGCCGTATGGCGCATACCGCTAAGTACAATGGTGGAGTTGAATGATATCTCGGGGCTGATTCTCTTCACCGCGGGGATGGTGCTGCGTATTGCCTCAACATCAAGCAGGGTAAGGCCTCTCGAGAATTTGTTCAGCTGTTTCTCTCCATCCTCCTCTGCGGCATCCTTCTCCTGCACGATGGGGCTGATGAGTATATTGTTCACCCCTACCATCTTTATCTGGTCAAGGATTTCCTGCTGTGCACCCTTGCCTATTGCCAGCATGCTTATCACAGCCGCCACCCCGAATATGATCCCGAGTGCGGTCAGTGCTGATTTGAGCTTGTTGGAGAGAATTGACTCAAGGGCGATGCGTATGTCGTGTCCGTATCTTTTGAACATGTTATTTCATGTTTATTTGCCTCAGAATCTTTTATTCCTGTTACTGGTTGGGTGTTCTTTCCCTCTGCATCCTGACCGTTGTATCGCTGCCGCCTGCCGGTCTGCCCGGCATCTGGCCGGGGCGTCCGGAACCGCGCATCTGACGCATGGCTTCACGCTGTTCGGGAGTCAGATTCTGCATGAACTCACGCATCTTCTCCGGGGTCATGTTTTCGGGCATCATATTCTGAGGCTGGTTGCCGTTCTGCAGACGTTTGGCTTCCTCCTCTGCCTCCTGCTTCTTCCTCTCCTTGATAATGGCAATCAGATCATCACCCTGAAGCTTGAACTTTTCGCCATCTTCCGGAATTGTAAGGTATAACCTTTCACCCTCCTTCAGGCCCTGCTCCACTATCACATCATTCTCGTTCGACTCACCGAGCACCACCACCTGGCGTGTTCCATCCTTCTTATAGACAAAGGGGATACTGTCAATTGTGGCAAACACTGTCTCAAGCGGAATAAATAAAACATCACTGAATGTTTTGGTAATTATCTGGTTGCCCGTAGTCATGGAGGGCCTCAATATCGGATCAGATCCGTCAATTTTCGATATTACCTCAAACACCTTGGCATCAGTGTTGGGCAACTGCTCGCCTATGTTTGCAACACTGAGCACCACACCGGTGTATGACTTCTCGGGGAAGGCATCAACGGTTAACCTGACACGCTGACCGGCCTTTACCTTGCTGACGTCAATCTCATTGACATATGTCTTTGATATCATTGATGTGAGGTCTGGAAGAGTTGCCACTACCGGATCCCAGGCACTGATTTCCGAACCCACCTTGCGTTTAGCGCCACCCCACTCTCTCTTGTAGATAACCATACCATCAGCCGGAGCTGAAATCACAAATTTCTGGATGATATCCTGCATCTCGGCCACCTTTCTCCGCTGTTTTGAAACCTGAAGCTCAATATCCCTGATATCAGCCCTGGCCTGCCTGACCTTCAGGTCGTAGTTGCTGACCGCCTGATCATAGGAACGCTGGGCCTTGTCAAGTGAAATCCTGGCCTGCCTGATGGTAGTAGGAGGCTCATATTGTGACTGCTCCAGGGTAATCTCTGCTTCATCCATATTGAACTTGAGATTCAGGAGCTCATCTCTCAGGTTGCCAAGAGAGATTGTGGTGTCAAGCTGCTTCTTCAGCAGGTCGGTTTCTAAAGACTCCAGCCTGTCAAGCTCATCTTTAAGACTGTTGTCAACACTCGAGCGGTCAAGCGTGGCGACATAATCACCTGCCTTTACCTCGGTACCTTCTGGTACAAGATCAGATATCTTGATTCCTCCGAACCTCATGTTGCGGCTGCTCAAACCCTCCGGTCCCTTGATATCAGTTGAAACCTCTGCCTGCAACTCCCCCGTTGTTGTGACAACCACCTCAAAATCACCATATTGAACCTCGGTAAACAATATGCTCAGGTCTTTCCTGCCCGAAAGCTTGCTGATGATTATCATGGCGATAATAGCCAGCAATACAATAATTGAGGTAATGATAATAGTCTTTTTCATCATAATATAATTTTGATCTTAGCGGTATGATGGAACCGCACATGATTGAAAATTATATTCATTTCGTGTTTGCGTTTGAATTCAATCATGTGGGTTTCATCTGCTGAATTATCTGTTTATTTTATTAAAGGCGTGAAATTATTACAAATTTAGGCTTACTCTGTTCTTTTTAAGAAAAGATTAACTTTCATTAACTTCTGCCCGTTGGATGAGCACAAAAACCGTTCAAAAAAGTCAGAAATCTGCCCTGGCGAGCCAGATTTATAGATTTTTAACAATGGCAGTAACATCAGCTGCCAGTTTTTCAGCCTGTTCCATTGTTCTCTCCTCGGCATAAATGCGCATGATAGGTTCGGTGTTTGATTTCCTTATCTGCACCCACCCTGCCGGGAGGTCAAGTTTTATCCCGTCGCGGGTGTCACAGTCAGCCTCCGGATATTTCATGACCAGCTTTTCGCGAAGCTCTTTCATATCAATGCTGCCCGGGAGATCAATCTTTGTCTTTGCAATATGGTAATCGGGATACCTCTTCCGCAATTCACTGCATCTGACACCCTGTTTTGCCAGGTGTGTCAGGAAGAGAGCTATTCCCACCAGGGCATCACGTCCGTAATGCAATGCCGGGTATATGACTCCTCCGTTGCCCTCACCGCCTATGACAGCTCCTGTGCGCTTCATCTCCGCTACCACGTTGACCTCACCCACGGGTGCTGAGGTATAGCTGCAGCCATGACTCTCTGTCACGTCCCTCAGCGCCCTGGTTGATGACATGTTTGATACCGTCGGACCCTTGACATGGCCCAGGACATAGTCTGAAACTGATACCAGTGTATACTCCTCCCCGAACATGGACCCGTCTTCGCATACAATGGCCAGCCTGTCAACATCAGGGTCAACCACGAAGCCGACATGGGCGCCGCTCTCCTTCACTGTGCGGGAGATTTCTGACAGATTCTCAGGCAATGGTTCAGGGTTATGCGGAAAGAGGCCGTCAGGCTCACAGTAAAGCTCAATCACCTTTTTGACGCCCAGGGCTCTCAGAAGTTCAGGGATGACTATGCCTCCCACCGAGTTGACAGCATCAACGGCCACGGTGAACCCGGCCTTCCTGATAGCATCACAGTCAGTCAGCGTCATCCCGGTTACCATCCTGATATGTTTTTCAGTCCAGCTGTCATCAACGGTTTCCGTACCCAGCCTGTCATAGGTCACATAATCAAAGTCCTCTGCTTCGGCCAGTGCCAGGACCTCCCTGCCATCAGCATCACTGAGGAACTCTCCCTCTTCATTGAGCAGCTTGAGTGCATTCCACTGTGCAGGGTTATGGCTTGCAGTCAGTATGATGCCTCCTCCTGCCCCGAGGCCTGTCACAGCCACCTCAACGGTAGGGGTGGATGCCATTCCGGTATCAATAACGTCTATCCCCACGCTTCGGAGTGACGAGTTGACCAGTGCGGCAACCATCGGACCGGAGACACGGGCATCACGGCCGGTAACAACGCGCAGCGGGCCTCTGCCCCGCCTCCTTAACCAGGTACCGTATGCAGATGCAAATTTCACTATATCAACAGGCGTGAGAGAGTCACCGGGCTTTCCGCCGATGGTTCCCCTTATCCCTGAGATTGATTTTATAAGAGCCATATATTCCAGGTTTAGGTAAAATGCAAAGGTGCAAAAAATAACGGGGATAAAAACCGGTAAATAGTTCTAAATTTGCACTCTGTAAAAGTCAGAGGATGGAAAAAAAGAGAACCGGGCTACGGAAAAAGTTTAAAAAAGGCAAAGATACCCTGAAACCGGAGGCCGAACCTGTCAGGCTCAACCAATACATTGCAGCCAGCGGAGTCTGCGCAAGGCGCGAAGCCGATGAGCTGATAAAACAGGGGTATATATCGGTCAACGGGAAGAAAGTGACCGATATGGGAATAAAGGTAATGCCATCCGATAAAGTGGAATACAGGGGTCGCCTGCTGACACCCGGTAAGAAGGTTTATATACTGCTCAATAAGCCAAAGGGTTATGTGACAACCGTCAGGGATCCTCATGCCGAAAGCACCGTCCTTGACCTTGTAAAGGATGCCACCACAGAACGGATATACCCTGTAGGAAGGCTTGACAAGGCAACGACAGGCGTACTGCTGCTGACCAATGACGGTGATCTGGCCGGAAAGCTGACACACCCTTCATACGGCACTGGAAAAGTATATCATGTCTTCCTTGACCGTGAGGTCACCAGGAATGACATGGAAACAATCGTCAGCGGAGTTGACCTGGAAGAGGGAAAGATCAGCGCAGATGCCATATCGTATGCCGACTCTGAAGACCACACGCAGGTGGGCATTGAGATTCACTCAGGGCAGAACAGGGTGGTAAGACGCATCTTTGAAAAACTTGGGTATAAGGTCAGAAAACTTGACCGCGTCAGTTTTGCAGGTCTGACAAAAAAGAACCTGCAACGAGGCCACTGGAGGCACCTTACGCAAAAGGAAGTCAGCATGCTCAAGCGCGGCGTCCGTAAATAACTGCCCGTCATGGAACAGAGGTCAGGTTTTGTAAATATCCTCGGCAATCCCAATGTAGGGAAATCGACACTGATGAACGTACTCGTCGGTCATAAGCTCTCGGTTACCACCCCTAAGGCGCAGACCACACGCCACAGGATTATGGGTATCGTGAACGGCGACGGGTACCAGATTGTCTACTCTGACACTCCCGGTATCCTCAACCCGAAATACAAGCTGCAGTCAGCCATGATGAGATCGGTGGAATCAGCCCTCGATGACGCAGACCTGATTCTCTATGTGACAGATGTGGTTGAGACTGCATCAAAGTACAGTGAGCACCTCAACCGTATACTTGCCTCCCCCGTCCAAAAGATCATAGTAATCAACAAAATTGACCTCACAAACCAGTCTGATCTGGAAAAGCTCGTGGAGGAGTGGAGAGAGAGAGCTCCCGGCGTGCCAGTGCTGCCCGTGTCAGCCGTCAACAGATTCAACACTGACCTTTTGCTGAAGGAGATTATCAGCCGCCTCCCTGAAGGCCCTCCATACTTCCCTGAAGATCAGCTCACTGATCGTTATGATCGTTTCTTTGTCACCGAAATCATCAGGGGCAAGATTTTCGAGACCTGCCATAAGGAGATTCCCTATTCAGTGGAAGTGGAGATTGAGAGTTACCGTGAAGAGCCGGAGATTAACCGGATAGCCGCAGTCATCAATGTTGCCCGCGACAGCCAGAAGGGGATAATCATCGGCCACAAAGGCTCAATGCTCAAGCGTATAGGCACGGCTGCCAGAAAGGAGATGGAAGAGTTCCTCGGGAAAAAAGTCTTCCTTGAACTGTTTGTAAGGGTTGCTCATGAATGGCGTGACAATCCCCGTATGCTGAAAAAATTCGGATATCTGTAGATTTTAGTGTTTATGAGCAAGATAGCAGCAATTGTCGGAAGACCCAACGTAGGCAAGTCAACCCTCTTCAACCGTCTTACGGAGAGCCGCAAGGCCATAGTGAATGAGGAGAGCGGCGTCACCCGCGACAGGCACTACGGAAAAGCCACCTGGAACGGTGTGGACTTTTCAGTGGTTGACACGGGAGGCTTCGTGGAAAACTCCGACGATGTCTTCGAGAGTGAGATAAACAGGCAGGTAAAGCTTGCCATCAGCGAGGCTGACGTGATACTCTTCATGGTTGACGTGACAACAGGCATCCATGAGCTTGACAAGGCAGTGGCGGCAATGCTGAGGAGGGTTACGAAGAAGGTGATCCTCGTGGTCAACAAGGTTGATAACAACAAACGCCTTCTTGAAGCGGCAGAGTTTTACGGTCTGGGACTGGGAGACTACTTCCCGGTGAGCTCGGTCAACGGAAGCGGTACCGGAGATCTGCTCGACGAGCTGGTGAAACACCTTCCGGAGACACCCGAAGAGGAGGGGGAGGATATACCAAAGGTGGCTGTGGTAGGCCGCCCGAACGTCGGCAAGTCATCACTCGCAAACACCCTTCTGGGTGAGGAGAGAAACATTGTAACCCCTGTGGCGGGCACGACACGTGACTCAGTACACAGTCTCTACAATAAGTTCAACCACCGTTTCCTGCTGATAGATACTGCCGGCCTGCGAAAAAAAGCAAAGGTGGATGAGGATATCGAGTTCTACTCAATACTGAGATCGGTAAGAGCCATCGAGGAGAGCGACCTCTGCCTGCTTCTGACAGATGCCACCCGCGGCTTTGAGGCTCAGGATATGAGCATCCTCGGCATCATTCAGAAAAACAACAAGGGAGTTATTGTCCTGGTGAACAAGTGGGACCTGAAAGGAAAGGATCATACCACGGCAAAGCAGACAGAAGAAGAGATCAGGAAAAAGACAGCACCTTTTATTGATTACCCTATAGTTTTCATCTCGGCAATCACGAAGCAGAGGATTCACAAGGTGCCTGAACTGATATCGAACGTATATGAAAACAGGAGCAGGAAGATTTCCACTTCGAAGCTGAATGAGGTGATGCTTGATATTATCGGTAAAACTCCTCCGCCTTCAACAAAGGGAAAGCATATCACTATAAAGTATGTGACCCAGCTCCCGGCAGAGTATCCGGTATTTGCCTTTTTCTGCAACCTGCCCCAGTACATCAGGGAGCCTTACAAAAGGTTCATCGAGAACAAGCTAAGGGAGAACTTCAGGCTTACCGGAGTACCGGTCAGGATTTTTTTCAGAAAAAAATAGATACATTTGGTTTGATTTTTGATGCGGGGATGTATAGACTGCATATGAAGAATGCAATTATCATAACAGTTATCATGGTTGGCCTGATGATGGCTTCCTGCTGGTCCGTTGAGACGCTGCCACCGGAGCCCGCTATTGAGTTCCGTGCGTTCACTATCTATGATACTACAGACATACTTGGCAATCCTGCAAAAGCAGGTAAGATTACATTTTACTTCGAGGATGGCGACGGTGACCTTGGGCTCAATCCGCCCATAGAACCGGGCGTTGACCCGTCGAGCAATCTCTTTTTCAGGCTGTACCGCAAAGTTAACGGCACTTTTGAGCCTGCCGCACCTTCAGACCCGCTTTACCCTTCAGAATACCGCATACCATACATTGATGCGGACGGGCAGAACAAGATAATCAAGGGTACAATAGATGTTACTATCTTCTATCTGTTTTACAATCCGGATGACACAATCTATTACGATTTCTGGATTAAAGACAGGAGCGGCAATGAGAGCAACACCGCAACCACATGCATAGTTGTGCTGGGTGAAAACGGAACCTGCCTTCCTGAATGATCAGACTCTCATCCCCATAAAGAGGACGTCATCAACCTGATCACCCTCACCCATCCATTCAAAGAAGAAGCCCTTAACCTCCCTGTACTGATCAGCAGCGCTCATCGGGCTGATGTCATCTATCAGAGTCTTCAGACGGCTGATCTTCATCTTCTTGCCCCCTGGTCCCCCGAACTGGTCACAGTAACCGTCAGTGAAGAGGAAGACCATATCTCCCTCCCTGAGGTGGTACTCCTGGTCATCATAGAATTTTTCGCTAACCGATTCACCGCCTACTGATGATCTGTTTCCCCTTACATAGTGCTGCACTCCGTCAATCACCAATATTACGGGTCTCATAGCTGATGAGAATACCAGTTGCCTGGTGGCCATATTGAATTCGCATACCACAATGTCCATACCGTCATTTGATGCTTCCAGTTCCTGATTCTGGTTCAGGGTGGAGAATATCTGCCTGTCAAGCTCATGCAGAATCTGTGAGGGTCTGATTATCTTTTTGACGGTAATGATATCCTGCAGCAGCGCCGTACCGATCATTGACATGAATGCACCCGGCACCCCGTGTCCGGTGGAGTCAGAGCAGACAACAATGAAACGGTCCTTGTCTACCCAGTCAAACCAGTAGAAGTCACCGCTGACGATATCACGCGGCTGGAAGAAGACGAAAGCCTCCCTGAAGACAGTGTTGAGGCGCGCAATGTCAGGGAGCACGCTGCTCTGGATACGCTTGGCATACTTGATGCTTTCAGTGATGTCAAGGTTTTTCTGGGCAAGTTCCTCTTTCTGCTCGTTAACTTCGGCCGTACGTTTCTGCAACTCGCTCTCGAGGTATTCGCGCTGTTTCCTGTGGGCCCTCTCACGAAGTCTGACAATAATGTAAACCACACCGGCAATGAGTGCCAGCACCGAGAGCAAGAACCACCATCTGTCAGTAACAGGTTTTTGTATTACAAGGTCAAATGATGCAATGGTTGCACTTTCGGGGTCATCCCTGGTCAGGGCTTCAACACTGAACTGGTAGTGCCCGTCACGCAGACCACTGTAGGCAACTGACCTGTCACCGGTTATTTCACCCCACTGTTCATCTTTGTCAAGCCTGGTACGGTAGACCACGTTCAGGGGGTCACGAAGAAAGATACCGGCATAATTTACCTTCACAGTGTATGACTTCCTGTATGGGAGGTTGTAACTCTCCCTGTAGGGATAAACGACATTGTTGATAACCACAGAGATGATTTCTGCCTGTGGTGCGATTATCGAGTCAGGCTCGAGTGAAGGGTTGTACACCACCAGCCCGTCTGTTGTTCCGACGCATACGGTTCCGTCAGGGAGCTGGGCAAGCGCATTGGAGAGACAATCTCCCCGCACCCCGAAGTCAGTGCTATAGGACCTTACGGAGCCGGTTGCCGGATTGATGATTGAAAATCCCTTCTGGTGCCCGGTCCATATCCTTCCGTCAGAGGCAATCATTGCGCTGTAGCAGAAATTGTTCAGCAACCCGTCATCCTCGGTATAATTCAGAAGTGTGTCAGCAGCAAAGAGAAAGAGCCCGTTGCCTTTTGTTCCGGCACATACAGAACGGTCATGAGCAACAGAGATACTGATAATATCGTTAACCAGCCTGCCCTCCATAAGCTCGCCCTCAGTCCGTACCCCTCCGGTCACATGTATGTAGCACAATCTGTCACTCTTTGTGGCCACCAGCACTTCTCCGTCGCGGTTGACAACAACCTGTGAGATAAAGTTGTGCGGCAGCAATTCCATCGTTGTATATACACTTTTCTGCACTCCCGTCTCCCTGTCAAGCAGCACTACTCCGTCACTGGTTCCGAGCCAGACATTATTATTCTCCACGGCTACGGAATTGATATGATTGCGTCCCGGGCTGCCGGAACGATAGAACTGTTTCAGGTTCCCGTCGGGCTTCATCAGCCACAAACCGTCTCCCGCTGTTCCTATCCATATATTTCCGGGGTCATCGGCAGACCATGAGGTGATGCCTGACCCGCCCGTTCTTGCAGCAATATTACGATACCTTGTAAAGTTTCCGGTAAGCGGATCGAAATCAAAAAGCCCGCTCCTGGTTCCGGCAACCACCTGTGTGCCGGCCCGGCCAATATAGGTGATTTCCTTGTCACTCTCCGGCCTGCAGAAGGTAAAGGCGTTGGTTGTGACTGCAGCCAGGCCACTGGTATATAGCCCTATCCAAAGGTTTTCTTCCCGGTCGGTAAAAATGGTGCGAACGTTGTTGTCAGGGAGACCTGAAGTGACATCATATCTCCCGGTGATGAACATCTCACTGAAGTCAGCGCTGAACTTAACCTTTACTGCCCCCAACTCCTTTGTGGCAATGGTCAGCGTCCTTTCCGGCCCGGCATTGAGTGCCGGGATGTTCGTGTTCATGAAGAGGGTGTCACCCACACTCCTGGCATTTATTGAGTCACCGCTCCTGCTGATCATCCACAGGCCCATGTTGTCAGTACCGGCGAACCAGGTGTCATCATCCATCCGGACAACAGTCTGAATCCATGTATAGTCAAGTTCGGGGAAGGTGAGCCTGCTGACCGCCTTATCACCCTCAGCAGCACAGAGATGCAGATTATTTTGCGTTGCAGCAAGAAATGTTCCGTTACCGGCAAAGGCGATGTCAAACAGAGTCATATCATCGGGCAACATCATCCTGGTGATTTTTTCATCACCACCGGGGGCGGCAATGATAATCCCGCTGGTCTGCGTGACTATCCAAACCTTGCCGTCAGGGCTGCCTGTTATCCGGTTGATTCTGTCACTATCCTCCAGCATCATTCTCTTCAATCCTCCTGTCATGTTCCAGGTGAAGAGCGAGCCATCATTCATTCCCACCCACATCGTTCCCTTCCGGTCACAGAAGAGGGCGCTCACGTTACCCCGCGGCAGGGTATCAGGAAATGGCATATGATGAAATGAGAAGCCGTCATAACGGTAGAGGCCAGTGTCAACTCCCATCCAGAGAAGGCCGCTTCTGTCCTGCGCTATCACAGTCAGCCAGGTACCCGGCAGGCCGGTATACTCATCATAGGTACGGAAACTGTACGTCTGTGCAGATGAACCAAACGGATGCAGCACATTTACACAAACAATACATATTACTGCAATTGAATATCTGAATCTTCCTGACATGATTACTTTTTGGGTACTACCTTTATACGTGGTTTATATACGGGAACTCCTCCGATCGGTGCGCTGAAGAACGGGAGATTCTCTCCATACTGGTTCTGAACAGATACCACCACATTGTTGTTTTTAACCAGCTCGTCACGTCTCTTGTAAAAGCGGAAGTCAAGTGACTTTCCTATCTCTCCCTCATAGATTTGTATTTTTGATGTTGCCCATTCATTTTCGCCTGAAATCGGGATCATCTGCCCCTTTCTTTCAACGGATACCACCATGGCATGGCCGTCATTGTCCCAGTCGAAATTTCTCTGCTGTACCCATATACAGCCACTGTCAATAAACGGATAGATATGGGAGACAAATGATGTGTCATTGTTGTTCCACAACCTGAAAGTGTATTCATAGGTAAAGGCATTTGCGCCGTCAATAGGCACGTTGGCGTCAGGTCTCCTCGAGAGGGCATACTTGTAAAGGTTGCCGTCATCACCTGAGACACCGTCACAGATGATCTTGAAGATATTGCTCAGGAACTTGGGGTAATACTCACCGTCAGCCGGGTTGAAAGGTCCGAAGGTAAACCACTGTTCGTCATACCTGTTATCCATCCCGAATGTACGGGTTGCCAGCAGCGTTCCACTCTTGTAATTGCCTTTCGGGTCAATTCCGTTTGCATCCGGATCAGTGTAGCAGCCCTTCCCACCATAAATTGAGTAGACCATCCGGGTATCCCAGAAATTGTTGAGTTCATCTGTCTTCCCGCCAACATCGGGGTCATACACCCTTATGTAGAACGGATCCTTGTAATCTTTCGGCAGGGCAAAGAAGAATGTCTGTGAAAAGTCATCATCTCCCCATGAAGTGCTTCCATCCCTGCCAAAGGTTATCAGGAACGGAATGTTCTCGTCAGGGCCCGGTACTTCCTGGGCTCTCAGCACCACAGGGGCAGCCATAACAACAAGTGCTAAAAGCGACAGTCTTAAGCGATTTACTCTCATCTTTCTCCTTCAATAATCATTTTACATTCGCTGATACTTCAATATCCTTGCAGACACAGAACTCACGCACAACTCCCCTGGCGTCAGGTGCTGAACTGACTATCAGCTGAATATTATATCTTCCCGGAATGGTAAATATCTTCGATACTTCCAGTCCGGTTGCAACAGTCTCATCCCCGAAATTCCAGTAGTAGCGGTCTATCTTTATCCCTGGCAGGTAAGTGTCATCTGCATTAAGGATCAACGCTTCTCCGGCTGTGACAGTATCCGGGCTGGTGATAACGGGCTGCTCAATATCAGTAATTTCAAGTTCATAGGAAGCAAGGCGTTTCTCAATGCCCCCGGTAATAAGGTTCACAATGTCAAGGCTGACATCATATATTCCCGGACCGCTGAAGCAGTGATCTGCGGTTATACCTGTGGCTCTTGTCCCGTCACCGAAGTCCCACTCCCACCTGAAACCTTTATCAATGGTATCATGTTTTAGTGCATTCTCCTCTATGAACTCAAAACAGTAGCTGTTTTTCTGAATCGAATCGCAGGCCGGCCATCTGATGATGGTTGATTCGAAACTGTAAATATCATCATTGAAATTGTGGCGGTTTGAGGTAAAATAGCCCTGCATTCCGCCCTGGGCAGCGTAAAAGGCAAAGTCGTCAGCTGCCGAATTCACCGGTTCATCCATTGCTATCGGTTTTGTCCATGAACCGTAAATCAGGCTTGAATACCAAATATCAAGCCCTCCCTTGCCTCCGGGCCTGTCGGAAGCAAAGTAGAGTCTCCCGGAACTGTGTAGGAATGGATGTATCTCGGCATCACTGCTGTTGACAACCGGGCCAAGATTTTCAGGTTTGGTCCAGCGCCCGTTAACATTCTCACACATGTAGATATCATAACTGCCCACTCCTCCCGGCATGTCAGAACAGAAAAACAGATACCTGTTGTCTGCCGAAACATACGGGAATGACAAGTTGTACTCAGGGTTATTGTATTCAAAGGGGGTGATATCAGTCCATTGCGACCCGGAACGTCTGGCACTATAGATGCCGAGCCTGTTGGGCTGTTTTTTCCCCAGCCGGCGGCCTTCGCTGTTATTGCGGGTGAACCACATAGTGTTGCCGTCAGTTGTCACAGAGGCCGGACCAATGTTTGCATCCCTGATAAGACCGGGTGCGAACCGGACAGGGGAGTGAGGCTCACCCTCCTCGTTGAAAGGGGCAAAATAAAGCTCATAAAGCCTGACTCCCTCAAGGTTTTTCTTGGTAAAGAATGGATTGGTCTTCCTGTTGGAGCAGAACAGGATTCCGTCACTCATTATCACCGGGGCCATATCATCAGAAGAGGAACTGATTTCTGAGATACGCACAACCTCAAAGGTTCCCTTCGCCTGTCCGCTCAGGAAAGCGATAGTGACGAAAAGGAAAAAACCCGCTACAGCAATATGTTTCAGAATTCTCACCATGTTTTCAGAAATACCTTGGCGATGTTGCGGTTACGGCAAAAGCAAACTCATACCTCAGTGACACCTCATGTGTACCGGATGTGTAATTATTCAGATGACCAAGCTGATAATCAAATGAGTATCCTACTTTAAGCTGAGGTGTGACCTGCAGGTCAAGGAGGGCTACTGCTGCCTTCTCTGCAATTCTGAATGAACATCCAAACCAAAGCATGTCAGCAAAGATCAGATTTGCATTCAGATCAACTTCCAGGGGCTCATGCATTGAATACCTGATTAGTACCGAAGGCTTTACCTTAAACATATCAGCAACCCTGACCAGGGTACCTGCAGTGAGATATGTCCTGAACAGGGAATAGTCAGGAGTCACACTGAACTGATCAGCCTCGTCCCTCTTATAGGTCAGCAGTGATGGTACTGACAATCCCACGAAGTATTTTTCAGTATAATAATAGAATCCGACTCCCATATTGGGGAGTGAGTACTTCATGTCTCCCGAGAGCAGAGGATCAGCAGGGTTACCGTCAGGGAACCGCAGACGGTTGTAATTGGTGTTGCTGAGGTCAAAGCCAGCCTTGAGGCCCATTGAGAGTTTTCCATGGCCATACCTTATGCTGTAAGCGTAGAAACCATATATACCCACATCCTTTGTCACTCCGTATGTGAGATAGTCAGTCATCAGTCCGAGTGATACTCTCTCCTTCTTGTTTACCGGGCTATGCAGTGAGAGTGTCTGGAACTGCGGGGCGCCGTTTATGCGTGCCCACTGCTTGCGGTATGAGAGATTGGCGCTCAGCACCTCGCGGGTACCTGCATAAGCCGGATTGATCACCAGGCCATTGGTGAGATACTGGCTGGTCACAGGCACCTGCTGTCCGTCAACCGGCAACGCAAGCACCAATGCAAGGAGAACTGATATGTATAAACCACTCTTCATCTTATCTCCTGAGAATGATAAATCCGCTGATATGAGCCGAGTATTCAGGAACATTCAGGTCCTGCGCTCCCGTTATGGTCAACAGGTAATAGTAGGTTCCATCGGGTACCTCCCGTCCGTTCAGGTCAAGCCCTGTCCAGGCGCCAACCGGATCATTGCTGCGGTAATCATCAGCCCTGTAGACAACAGCGCCTGCACTGTTGATAATGACAAGCTCATTGTGTGTAAACTCCAGCCCCTCAACGTTGAAGTAGTCATTTATGCCATCATTGTTTGGTGTTACCCCCTGGGGTATGATCAGATCAGGCACTGTAAGTGTCACAGTCGCCTCAGGCGCTATGCACACACCGTTTGTGACCGCGAAGATAAAAGTGTTGGCTCCGAACTCCAGTTTCCTTACTTCGGTGATCTTTTCAAGAGGTGTTGCAAAGACCGGCTTTGCATTCCCGCTGCTAACATCATAACGCCATGATGAGGTTCCCTCACCGTCAAAACTTCCTTCCAGAACGGCTGCCAGCTGATAGGGAAGCAGTGTGCGGTCAGCTCCCGCACTTATATTAACGGGCATAATGTCAACATTCACTGTAACCGGGGCAGATACTGAAACACAACAGTTGTTCTCACCGGAGAAGACATGCCTCCTGAACTGCGTTGTTTCATCAAGTATCGCGGGCTGATAGGATGCAGCATTGTTGGTGCCCGGTGCAGCTGTCCATACAGATGACTGAGACTTTTTCCCTTCCCACAGGTACCTGTACCTGCCGTCACCGCCTGAGAGTGTGCTGCCGGTAAGGGCTGCCGGGACATGCGTGTTGCAAACCGTCTGATCAGCAGTGATGACATTGCCGGTTATCTGTGGCAGAACGGTAATCCGGAAAACTGAACTCACCGAGCAGGCACCTGAGGAAACACTCCTGCGGAACCATGTTGTTGCCGTAAGGTTGCCATGCTGGTATGATTGACCGGTTTCAGGGAGTGGTAGGAAGTAATTATTGTCAGTTGACAAGGCCCATGCGTATGTGAATGTACCCAGTCCTCCTGCTGGAGTTCCCGAGAGGAGGCCCGGCGCTGTTCCTGTGCAAATGGTATCATGCCCATTCGCCGGGAGGTTTATGTCAAATCCGGTAATGCGCGGATCAACCGTGATGTGAACAGTGTTGCTGGTGCTGGTGCAGGCAGATGAGGTCACCACACGCCTGTACCAGATATCGGCGGTAAGGGTGGTGCCGGGAAGGTCTTCAGCAGTAGCGCCGCTGATATTGCTGAATGATCCCCCGTTGGAACTGCTCATCCACTGGTAGCCGTAAGTGCCGGCTCCGGCTCCGTTGGCAGGAACGGTCCCGTCAATGGTTGCCGGCGCAGTGCCTTCACAGATGGTCTGGTCAGCAGATATGGTATTGTTGGTTATCGCCGGATGGCAGATCAGGGTGACACTGTTGCTGGTCGACTGGCATGTGTTAAGGGGGCCGCTGTAAACCACCCTCCTGTACCAGGTTGTGCCAGGTGAATCATTCGTCACGTTATAACCGGATGAGGTAGCTGATCCTGGTGCCGGTTGCCAGTTGGTGTTGTCAGTGCTGCTCATCCACTGGTATCCGTAGCTGCCGGCTCCGGCTCCGCCAACGGGGTTGCTGCCTGACAGGTTGCTGAAGAGAGTCCCCTCGCATATGGTCTGGTCAGCCGTTATATTGTTGTTGGTAATGAGAGGCAATATGGTTACTGTGACGGGTGAGCTGACATCAACGCAGGCTCCCGAACTGACTCTCCTGTGATAGTGCATCGTGGCAGTCAGGGCCTGAGGGTTATACCTTGCTGCAGTACTGACACCGGCAGCATTGGCCCATGTAACGTTGTCAGCGCTCTGCTCCCACTGGTAAAAGTAGATGCCATTCCCTCCTGCAGGACCTGAATTCAGCGGATAGAGCTCCTCCGGATTCATGTTGTAGCATAGCGTAGTGTCATTGCCTATGATATTTCCGGTTATGCGCGGGTGAACGATAATCTGCACAGGCAGGCTGCGGTCAATGATACCGGCGCCGTCACTGACCACCCTCCTGAACCAGACTGTGGCTGATTCACTTGCCGCAGGCGTATATTCGAAGGAAGTACCGGGCACGTTTGACCAGTTAATGTTGTCATAGCTTCGCTGCCACTGGTATGTGTATGTGCCACTCCCTCCTGCCGGCATCGTACCGGTAAGTTTCGGGGGAACCATCCCTTCGCAGATTGAGTCAAGCTGGTTCTGGTTATAGGCTATGTATATCTCATTGAAAAGAAAGCCGTTAAGCGGCAGGTTAAGGTTGTTTCGTATAAGTCCGGGTAAGCCGTCACGGTTAGGGTCTCCGCTGCTGTGTATGCCACCCTGTCCGCCGTCAACCGTTGCCGTTCCGGGGAATGTCCCGGCAGTCCAGATCAGTCCGCCGCCACCACCACCGCCGACGCCATTCTGGTTTACATTATTGCCTCCCCTGCCACCGTCAGCAGAGAGTACAGGCGCAGAAAGGAAATGTCTGGTGCTTATTATAACCGACCCTCCGCCACCTCCGCCACCGGCACCGGCATTCAGAGCGGTATTGTTATTTGCCGCTGCGCCGTTTGCAGTGATTATTCTGCCGTTACCCACAATGGTGTCAGCATGTATGATCACAATACCTCCCCCGTTTCCACCGGCTGAGGTGGTAGGCGTCGTCAGGTAAACTGAAGCGCCGCCGCCGCCACCCATATAAACTCCCGTATTCAGTGTGGAATAACTGGCAACCGTGAATCCCGGCCGGCCTCCCGTCCAGAGAAAACCACAGGTTACAGAAGGCATCTCCTGGTCGCCGACACTTCCGGAACCGTAATTGGAACCTCCTCCACCTCCGGAGAAGTGTCCGTTGCCACCCCCGCCACCGGTCATATTCGCACCCTTACCCTTCATGAAGGAAGGATAAAGAGGCTGGCCCATGGCAGTACGTATGGCAAGACCTTCACCTTTGTACCCTGCAACAACTGACCATATGTTGTATGATTCATACCTGAGAGTATCATGAGCATTCTGGCACCAGCCCAGTCCCTGTGACACGATACCTCCCCTGAATCCGGTCCCGGCAACATTTATATTTGAGTTGAGCGTCAGAACTCCCTTTACCATGAACACCAGAACCCCACCGGTGACCGAGGCTGAATCCCATGCCTGGCATGAAAGCTGGGTATTGACAACCGCATCACGGTAAGTTCTTACCTTAACAAGCTGTACACTTGCAGCAGGATCATAGGTATTCATCAGCACACGGGAAAAATCAATCCTGCGGGTGCCCGTATTGACTGATGACACAATTATTATCTCATACTTTCCGGGAGCTCCTGTTGCAGCCTGATAATTCCCCCCCAGGTCAGTACCAGCATTGATCACCACCCCGTTCATCTGCATCACCATAACGGTGTCACCGGCAGCAAACTGACCGGCGTTATCCACAATGACATGACTGGTACCAACGGCAGTGACCTTCGCATACCGGTTTATCTGACCGGTAAGGAGAGGCGTCTGCCCTGACACCAACAGAGAACCAAATGTTAACAACAGCACAATTATCAGAAGATAACTCCTTGCTATGTTACGGAAACTAAGGGGCATCTTAAGGGACTGGTTTGCTAATCTACGTTATTAAAACTGAGAAAAACGCAGAATATTTTAGCTGCCCTGTGTTTAAAGAGACTAAACAGCAAAGAGCAGGGGAAACTCTACAGTAAAAACAGTTCCCTTGTCCTGCTCCGTTGTAAACCAGATCTTTCCGCCGGCTCCCTCGACATATCGTTTTACAATTGATAAACCAAGCCCCATTCCTGATGATTTTGTGGTAAAATTAGGAGTGAACATTTTGGGAATCAGCTCATCCGGAATACCGGTGCCGTTGTCAATGAATCTTACCCTCACATGACTGTCATCAGCAGAAAGTGCTATCCTGATTTCTCCCATTCTGCCGGGAGGTATAGACTGTATCGCATTCTTCAGCAGGTTCGAAAAGATACTGTTCAGATGTTCCCTGTCAGCCATCACTACTGCCCTGGTGATGTTGCCACTTTCCAGTGTAATGGTTGTATCGTCAGCATGGCCGAACATGGCGAGAGTGGTGTTCAGCTGGGCCAGAACGTCAACCTCGGCAGGTTCTGCCACCGGCATCTTGGCGAAAGATGAGAAGGCTGAAGCAATATTGGAAAGGTTGTCAATATATTCAATCTGATTGACTGTAAAGCTCTCGATTTTCTTTTCAAAATCAGAAACCCTGTCATTCCAGGATTTTAACAGTTGCTGCACATTGAGCTTCATCGGGGTGAGAGGGTTCTTGATCTCATGGGCAATCTGCCTGGCCATCTCACGCCAGGCCATCTCACGTTCGGTGCGCGCAAGCTTGCCGGCGCTCTCTTCCAGCTCATCGGTCATCCGGTTGTATTGTCTCACAAGCTCGCCAACCTCATCGCGACTGTCATATCTTATATGTTCATTCTTCCTTCCGTAGGCAACTGAAGCCATTGCCTCCTGAAGCATACTGAGCGGCCTGATAATCCTTTCACTCAAAAAGACTGCCACCCACATCATAATCAACAGGAACAGAAGTGCAAAGTTGACGAGTGTGACAATAAGGTTCGAAGTCTCCTTTGTCAGGAGGTTCTGCATGGCAAAATATGGTATGTTGAGATAGGCCAGGAGCTCGTTGTTCTCATTGTAAAATGAAAGATAGGCTGAGAGGAAACTCATATTTCCAATGCTCTCAGTATTAATAAATTCATCCCTGCCTCCGGATGTAAGCATACCGAAAGCGACAGGATCAATCATGCTTCCTTCAAGCTTGCGCGAAAAGACCTCAGGCCTTGATGTGGCTATGAGCCTCCCGGAAGGTGAATAGAGATTAATGTCAGTAAAGAAGACATTTGAGAACTTCACCAGCAGATGGTTAAGAGTGGGATAATCAGGCGTTTGCCACCCTCTGTCAAGCGTCTTCTCCGTTGATAGCTTGTGATCCAGCTCAATGGCGAGCGATGCCGTTTTTTCACTTATTATCCTTAGGTGATTACTGCGGAACTGTCTGGTGCTCAATATAAGTGCTCCTGTAATCACAATTATGAAGACCATGGTAAGGACGGCTGCAAATGACAGTTGCAGACGCCGGCGAAAAGTATCCGTCTTCAGTAGCTCGGCAGGCTTCATAGTGAAGATGACAAGCAGTATTATTACGTAGGTAAGGTTGGCAATGAAGAGATAGGCAAAAGTGATTATCCGGTCAAGGAACTTTACCCTGGTTACAGTGACAGCAAGGGTCATGTCACCCAGTGTATAGTACAGGTGTTTGTAATCCCTGCCATCCTCAAACCTGAACTCCTCCCTCTCCGGCTGACCCCCGGGGATGGAGGCATCATACGGATATTCGCCTGACCTCAGAACCAGCACGCCCTTGTTGTATTTCGCGTACGAGATATCCTTAAGCATGGGAAATCTCTGATAACCACCGTCGAGCAGCAACTCAGGGTAGCCTGCCAGGAACGTCTCTATATGGCTGACCAGCTCAATGAAGAGCCCGTTGGTCACTCCCGGTGATATCTCATACAGGAGCTTTGACAAGTACCAGGCTCTTCCGGCCTGGTTGCGCATGAAGTAAAAGCCGGTATTCGTGATGGTATCACCCTCATTCATTATGCGGTTGTCAAACCAGTCGAAGCAGTTGGCCACCTCTGCACCCGTGGAGCCCAGGCTGAGGGGTGAGTCATTGCGGCAGATCACGATGCTGATATCATAGTTCTGCCAGTAACCGTAGAAATAGCCATCCTCAAGATACCTGTAGACAGAATTGAGGTCGCCGGGAGTGATGAATTCCTTTTTGACCAGCCGGGCAAGCACGGTGTCACTCTCCAGGGCAGGCCACATGTCAATAATCATCCCTTCTGCCACCATATCATTGTCACTGGCCAGTGAGACGGCCATTACCTTCATGTTTCTCTCCTCCCTGATGATTGAGTATTTGATTATAAGTGCGGTGGAGAGCATGGCCGTTATTACCGAGTAGATGATTGCGAGTGATACCCCGGAATAGGATTTCCTCTGCCATATAAAAGCTGTGGTGATCATCACCAGTATCCAGAGGATGCTCCAGCCATTGCAGCCGGTATCGGCGAGGCATGCCAGAGGGAGCAGCAAGGTGATGCCGCCGGCAACTGCAAGAATCTCACGCGACGACCATCCGTGCATCATCCTGGCTGCGTACATGATAAGTATCACAGGGATGGTCAGCAACAGCATCACAGAGACTATGCCGGCCAGGCTCATGAAGGTCATGTCAAGTATCCGGAATGCCTCAAAACTGATTGCCGAATTCACCACCAGGTCCCTGAAATGGGCCTCAACCAGGAGGAATATGACATATCCCATTGCCAGTATCACTCCCGGGACCAGATATTTCCAAATACCCTTCCCGCTCCACGGCTTGCTGAACCTGTCGCTCCTGAATGTGAACCGGATACCTGAAAGGACCAGTATGCCGAGAAGCAGGACGTGTCCTACAGTCGGAATCAACCTGCCGGCTGACCAGTTGAACGGTGAAAACAGCCCGGTTGAGGTTACCGAACGCGGCAATCCCGTCAGAAGAATGATTCCGTATACCGCCAGAAGCGCAGCAAATGCAAAGACAATACCTGATGGCGTCCTGGATTTCATGTCAATATGCCGGGCAACAAGGAGTACCAGCCTTACCAGGAGGAAAAGGACAATAAGCCATAACAGCGCCGGGATGGCCAGGAATATGGTGTTGGGCTTTGTTTCGGGGAAAATAAGACCGAAGTGATATTCTTCCTCCGATCCCCATATAATGAAGTCCGAGGCGGAAGGGTCAAAGGTGATTTTGACCCCATCAGGAAGAGAAAACGTCTCGGGAAAGCCTGTCTGAAGGATATCATTCACGATGGGGTACTGCCTGTACACCTTGATCAGCGCCACCATCTCATATTCACTGTTTTCAAGGTATACCGGTATGAACCAGCCATTGCTGTAGAAGACCGGCTTATGCTCATCAAAATGTTCCTCATAGATCACCGGGAAGGCAATGCTGTTGTCTGACCAGTAGGCTATGCGTCGCTCATGGTAAACCAGCAGGGTGATCCCCTTCTTCAGGGCGTCGCTGCCCAGAGTACTATGGAACAGTACCGAAGAATCACCCGCTTCGGAGATCATTTCTTCAGCTGTCCTGAGCAACTCCCCGGCATAATTCTCAAGTGATTTGAGCCTGGCATCAGCGCGTGCTGTACGGTATCTCCACTCCAGGTCACTGAAATAGAGAAGGTCAGCAACTGCTGCCAGGGCAACAGTGATGAGAAGGGCAACTCCTACTATCCTGATGTTCTTCAGTTTCTCAGCCATAAGGCTATTCATGATGATATGGGTCTCCGGCAATTACCGAAAGCACCCTGTATAGTTGTTCCGCGAACAATAATCGTACCACCTGGTGTGAGAAGGTGAGCCTCGAGAGTGACAGCATATGATCTGCCCTTGCCGTTACCGAGGAATCGAAGCCATAGGGTCCTCCCACCACAAACACGATTCTTTTTGCCGGCAGCATCACTGTCCGGCGCAACCAGTCAGCAAGTTCCAGCGTTGAATAACCCTTCCCGCGTTCATCAAGCAGGACCACGTGATCATCACTCCGGAGCTGTGCAAATATCTTCTCTGCCTCCGCGGCCTTTACCCATTCTGCCGGGCGGTTGCCCGGGTTTCTGATATCGGGGAGAGTGATTGTTTCGAGACGGGCGTACTTTGAGATTCTCTTCTCATATTCCGCCACCCCGTCTCTTATCCATGACTGATCAGTTTTTCCAGTCAGCAGGAGCACCATCTTCATTACTCTCCCCGGTTTCTGTTGAGTATGGCAAATATAGCAATTAAGCCCTTTATTGCGGGCAGGGCTTCCTGATAATTAAAAGTGGTTCGGTTTTTGATATATTTGGTTAAATTTGCTTTGTCCTTACTTGTAAAGCATAAAGGAAACAAAATGAATAAAAAGATTATGGCAATAGCAGGTGTGCTTCTCACCTTCACATTTCTGCTTTCTGCCCAGGATCAGCCCAGGATACCTGCAGGTATCGCAATCGCCTTCCGTACGGGAAGCGCTTCGGGGCTCTCCGAGTACCTCAACAAGACAGTTGAGCTGGTTCTGCCGGGCAAGGAGGACTTTTACAGTAAGAGTGTAGCTGAAACCATACTGAAAGATTTTTTCACACGCTACCGCTCACGGGAATTTGTCATCAGGCACCAGGGGGCGAGGGGCGACGCCCAGTATGCAATAGCGAACCTGGAAACAGATAAGGGCAAGTTCCGCGTTTATTTCCTGCTGAAGAAAGTTGACGGTAACCCCCTGATACACCAGATTAGGATTGAAGCTGACAATGAGTGATAACCAGCTACGGTCATTTATTATCAATGCCCTTGCCGAAGACACGGGCGACGGAGATCACAGTTCCCTTGCATCCATCCCTGACACTGCCACGGGCCGCGCAAGGCTTATAGTAAAGGAAAGCGGCATCATAGCAGGGCTTCGCGTTGCACGCGAAGTGTTCAGCATTGCAGATCCGTCACTGCAGGTGGAGATACTTCTTCATGACGGCGACAGGGTGCAATACGGCGACATAGCTCTGACAGTGTCAGGCAAGGCTCACTCTATCCTGCGCGCCGAGAGACTGGTGCTTAATTTTATGCAGAGAATGAGTGGCATAGCCACAGCCACCGCCCTCTATACGGAAAAAGTCAGTGACACAAATGCAAAAATCACTGACACCCGCAAAACCACCCCGGGAATGCGCGCACTCGAAAAGGAGGCAGTGCGCACCGGAGGAGGAGTCAACCACCGCATGGGCCTCTATGATATGATCATGCTGAAGGATAACCATATTGACTATGCCGGGGGTATTGCAGCAGCAATCCGGCGGACACAGGAGTACCTCTCAGCAAACAGACTCAACCTGAAGATAGAAGTGGAAGCACGGAACATCAGGGAGGTTGCGGAAATTCTTGAAACGGGAGGGGTTGACCGGATTATGCTTGACAATTTCAATATTCCTGAAACCAGGGAGGCTGTGGCTCTGATTGCCGGCAGAACTGAAACCGAATCATCAGGAGGCATCACCCTGGAAAACGTGAGAGATTATGCGCTGTGTGGCGTGGATTACATTTCAATAGGGGCTCTGACCCACCATATAAAAAGCCTTGACATGAGCCTGAAAGCCTATTGATAACCCTGTATGAGCGCCAGGAAAACGCTGATCGCAATAACCAACAGAATAAGGAAAGCCGTTCTGCCCGGCTTTGACAACGCACCGCTTGAGCTGGTGGCAAAGCTTATTGTCAAGGGGCTGTTCGGACGCGGAGTGCTCGTAACCAGGGCCTCATCCATCGCCTTCAACATGCTTATGGCACTGCTCCCCGCAACAATCTTCCTCTTCACGCTCATACCGTTTGTTCCCATTCCAAATTTTCAGGCTGAACTTGTAAAGCTGTTTGAGAACTTTCTCCCTGTGACAGCATACAACCTTTTCGAAACGACCATTATTGATGTCATCACAAACAAAAGCGGCACCCTGCTTATAGTGATGTTCATTGCAACCATCATTTTTTCAACCAATGGCATTCACGCGCTGATGCACGCCTTCAACGTTTCGGTGCATGACTTTGCCAGCCGGTCATGGATACAACAGAGGAAGATTGCAATCTTTCTGCTCGTTTTTATCCTTATCATGTTCTCTGCTGCAGGCGCCCTGATAATCCTCAGCCGCGTGGTGGTCAACAGGCTTGTTGAAATAGGGGTGCTGGAGATGAACCTGGTGTTCTATATTGTAATGGCCTTCAAATGGCTTCTTATCATTGTGATGCTCTTTTTTGCAATTTCCACTCTCTATTATCTTGTCCCTGCCCACAGGAAGGACTTCCGGTATATCTCCCCGGGATCAATCCTCGCCACCAGCCTGTTTATCATTACCTCACTGGCCTTCTCAGCCTATGTCAACAACTTCGGCCAGTACAACAAGCTTTACGGGTCTATCGGAACGCTGATAGTTATCCTTATCTGGCTTTACCTGAATTCAGTTGCTCTGCTTGTAGGCTTCGAGCTGAATGTCAGTATCAGGGCTGCTACATGCAACCCGGAGAACGGCTGCCGGCAGGAACCTGATCATAACCCGCCTTCCGAAGTCAATGGCTGAGTGTCCGCAGGTCACTGAAAAAAGGATTTCCGGCCGTAGGCCGAAGTTCACAGCTGAACTGACCGGTAAACGCAATCCCTGATAGCTCTGAGCCCTGTCACTGCGCCCTGTTCAGGTATATCCTTCTCTGATCACTCCGGGCTGCAGTGTTAAGGAAGACAAACAGTTCCCTTGCCCTGTCACCGGTATAAATACCCTTGTTCAGGCTCAGCTTCCTCCTGAAAAGGAGAGATCCATCGTCCAGGGTCTCAATACTGTATCTGTATGATCCATAAGGACCCTCTGCAGATACAGGCGACGGAATATGTTCTGCCCTGTATTCAGCCGGGAATCTGTAGACAATGGAATCTATAAGCTCCTCCACTTCATAAATCCTGACCGAAACGGTATCAAAGGGCTGGTGCCCGAAGCCATTGAGACAGGGATTGAAGTGTATCCTTGTCCCGGCTACCACTGCAAAATCATTGAGAGTGAGATCAAAGTCAAGCTCCGAGACAGGCTCCCCTTCTGTTATCTCACGGTATGCAGCAGTATCAGCCCTGAATGTGCCCAGAGCCATTCCCTCGTTTATCATCCGCTTCATCTCAATGACACTCTTGCCGCTGAAAATCTGGTTCTTGTCAAACCCGAGCCCGCCGGAGGTCATTCTCAGTGATCCCTTCGATGCCTCCCTTCTGTTCACATTGATTATACCGGTACTCTTCCTGTAACTGTGGCTGAACGGTGGCGTACGCACCATCTTCCCCCCATCGGGGGTGATAAGGAGCACATCCCTGTCACATGTAAAGCTGCCGAGGAAATTGAAAGGTTGTGTCTGGCTTGTGCATTCCAGCCATACTGTGTCTCCCTGTAACGGGACACAAAGGATGATGTGGTCAAACTGGTCTGACACAAAGGCAGGAATGATGGATTTGTTTGTTCCGGCTCTGACCCAGGTGTAATGTGATGTTATTCCTGCCTCCCTGAGCAGTGCGTACATATAGTTGGTCAGCCCCTTGCAGTCGCCATATCCCTTTTCCGATACTTCCATGGCAGGCGCAGGCTTATAACCGCCAATTCCCAGCTGAATGGATGCATAACGGGTTCGTGATTGCATATAGCGGTAAAGTGCTTCTGCCTTTTCCCTGTCACTCTTCAGGCCGGAGGTCAGTTCTGCAACGCGTTTCTTTTCTGCCTCGCCCAGCTGGTCAAGCCCTTTGTTGAGCTCCCAGGCCCACTGGCCAAGGCTCTTCCATGTACGCATGCTTCCTTTTATTCCTCCGAACTCAAAGTCCTCTATTGATGCCAGGAGAAATGGCGAACGTGAAACAATAAGCGGTGAAAAAAACCATTTCCCGATGGCGGGCATCTTCCTCTGAACCCATGTGTAGATAGTATTGTCTGCAGTCCTGATACTGTCAAATGACGCATTCATGTAGTGCCCGGAGTACCGGAACGGAACCAGGCTTGGGATGATGTACTGTACGGATGATTCTTCCACCGAGATATACGGATTGGGATGAAAGGACCACGATTCAAGGTTAAGAGAGCCATTGATTGTCACATCATACTCCACCTCTATGGTAAACGGATACCTGTTCACGGGGAAGATGATCCTTTTCATCCTTGCATCGGAGATAAAACCTCCCCCTTCTCCTACATCCATAATCCTCGATGAGGGGATAGCCTCAATGAATTTTCCGTTGGCGTCATAGACCGCTGCATTGATCCTTGTCACTGACCTGAATTTGTCATAGTTTATCTCGTACAGGCGCAGGTGGTCAACGCTCTCGTTCAACAGCGTGAGGACCAGCCTGTGGCTTGCCTTTGCCTTTCCCGGTGACAAAACCGTGTAAACCATCTGGTGGGTCCTCACTACGGCAGCCGCATTCTCCCTTAGCTCAAGCGGAATTGAATCGACTGACAGTTTGTATGCGAATGCTGCCGAAGGCAACACAAAAGCTATAATCAGGGTGTAAATAAATCTTTTCATGATTGACCGGATCAAATTTCTTTTTTCAGTATGACAACCTCTGCCTGTTTGCGGATAATGGACGACCAGAAGTTCCTTATAGTTTCATATCTCTCCGGGACGAAGGTGACCGTTGAGAGGCTGATTTCAGAATCAAGCCTGATTGTACCGTCTTCGGCGGAGATGTTGTAGGTGAACACGGCTCCACCACCATCAAGGCGCAGGTTGACCGATTGCGGCAGATTGACAACGGCCCATCCATCGGGTATTTTGATGGAACAGCTGTACTTCCAGAAATCAGGACAGGTAAAGTCAATAACCGACAGGCGCTCCCCGGCATGGAATTCATTCGATTCTGTCCGGCCATCGACAACAGGATTCAGGTACATGAATATGCTGCTTCTCTCGGCTGCGTCAGGGATTGTCATGGTAGTTTTTTCAATAATTGGCTTTTCGGAATCATCAAGATTTTCAAGTCCGAGCCCGGAAATCCTCCACTTTGGTTTTGAGGCCTGAACAAAATTCCGGTAGGCATCTTCTCCCTGCAGGTAGCATAACTTCCTGATCAGCCAGGCATCATAGCTCTCATAAACAGTTGTCGCATTGCCTGTCAGGCTGCCGTTCTCATCGAGATTCATCTCCAGCCTGACATCTTCGCCATAATGCTCACCGTTGTTGATATCTGCCCATGATCCCCCATGCCTGTTTACCACCCATCCCTGGCCGTTCAGGCACTCTGTCGGCAACATGTTGAAAGGTCTTATCGGATCAGTGGCGTCAATGATCCAGCTTTTGCCGTCAGCGACAGCAAAGATAACCACGTGATTGAATTTGCTGTTTATGGCAAAGTATGGATTAATTAGTCCATTCTCCCTGGTGCTGAGGATAACCGGATCCGATGTAATGCCTGCTTTCCTTAACATGGCCAGCAGCATCAGGTTAATATCAGCGGAATTGCCCCTGGCCTCTCTGTAAACCCTGGCCATAGATGCTGATGCCGTGAAGTCATTGTATCCGTTCCACATCATGTAGTCAGAAACGAAGGCATATATCCGCCTCAGCAGGTCTGTCCCGCTGCCACCCTGCGCCTTAAGCTCCTCCACTTTCTCATTCACAACAGAGCTTTTATTAATGTAACCTCCGAAATCATCCCTGTCAAGGAGTTTCTCGGAGAATTTCTGGTAAGTGGGTGATACATCCTGGAAATAGTAGCCGGGAATATTGATCTTTGAAAGCTCAAACCCGATGTGTGCAAAGTAGTCATCAGAACCCGTACTGAAAGGTTCTTTACGGTATGCGGGTATATTGCTGCCCCGCCACGTGCCGGAGAACCCTTCGATTGTACTTCTTCCGAACACCACTCTTTTCTGTTCAGCCTTGTAGTTAATGATTTTAAAATCACCGCCTGTAACGAACTTGTATTCGAAGTATCCCGGAAATTCAACCCGGAAAACGCACCTCCTGACTGGTATCTCCTCCTGGAACTTAAAGGTATAGAGTGAAAAATAGTCAGGGCTCTCGAGAGTGTACTTGTACTCAATCACCGTGCCCGGCCTTACGTTTGGAACCGAAAAGCGGAGAATGTTCCGGTAACGGCTTGCATTATCACGGTAAAAGCTCTTCTTGTCAACCATGTTCTGCACAACCTGCCCCTCCTCCAGGTTATAGGAAGCTGCCCTCAGCGCAATTATCTTTTCACCGCTCCAGTAGGGCAGTTCAACATTGGCATAATCAAGCCCGTCAGTGTTTATGATCTTTATCCTGACATGACAGTCAGTGATCACTTGAATCCTTTCGCCTGACCGCATGAATGTACTTGCATAGTTTTCCAGGATCACGGCATCGGCTGAGGGGTCAGGGTTATATTCAGACATCTCCAGGTCTTCCCTCGGTATATCTCCGAAGGTGATGTCCCTGATCTGTGACATGACAGTTTCAGGATTTGCAATCAGGAGAAGCAATGGCACTGCCAGCAATTTTGGTAAATTCATAATTTTCTTTTTATGACAATCAATCACGTTCATTTTTCCTGTTTATTTTCCATGGCAGGGTTATACTTCCACATATCACCAAGGTTCTCTCCGGTTCTATAACCTCCTCCAGGATAAATACTTCCATTCCATTCAAAAGCGAAAGGAAAATACCTTCCCATGTGTATCTCTCCTTCCAGTGAGGTTCAGCTGTCAGTGACCGGATCATAGCATATTATCTGGTTGCAGTCATCGGATCCGTAACCGACGCAGGCTTTCCCATTGTGACCCCGTTACTGTAAGGGAATAAGGTGACTCTATGTCATAACCTCCGGTTTGATAAACAAATTCATGGGTCCTTCCGCAGATCAGTCCAAGGGTAAACCTAAAGTTGGGCATACCTGTCCTGATGACGTTGCCATATACAGTATACTCACCTGACTTCACGAAGGCAGTAACCTTATATGTGACACCTTCAGTCAGGGTCGTTGGGATCTCTTTCGCGAACCGGCCCGGACCCTCAAATGAGTCAAGGTAAACCTTGTTGTCAGAATCGATACCAGGGGTGCTTATACCGCATACAAAACCATGATCAGAGATTTTGCCGGTGCCAGGTTCATATACTTCCCCGGCAAACAAAGCACCATCAGGCGTGATGCCTGTAACCTCGAGGGTCCTGACGCGCGGGTAATCACGCGGCACACGCTCATCTTCACAGCCGGCAAAAAGAAGAGCAAGGGCCAATAATGTATATTTCAGAATATCTCTGATCATCTCATTTCTCTAATGATCAAGCATGGGATCATATTCCCAGAAGTCATTCCTATCCGAGCCTCCGAAGTAAATCTTGCCTCCATACTCAAAATCAACCGGTTTTACCCGGAATCGGGGAAACTCATTCAACAGTTCATCCCAGCTGTTGGTCTGGGGATCATAAGAGTATATCTGATTGTTTCCGTATCTTCCGTGACCAATATAGACCCTCCCGTTGCAAACCACAATCATCATGTCATAAGTGCCGGTACCGGGATATGTTGAAATATGTGACCATGTATCAGCTACAGGATTATACTCCCATAACTTTTTGTCAATTGAAATGACATAATTCCGTCCGTTTATGGTGAATTCACTGGAAGTCATGCAGAAAAACGGAAGATCCTTCAATCTTTTCCAGGTTCCTGAAAACAGGTTATACTTCCAGAACTCACTCACGTAATAACCTCTGTAGGTAAGTGAATCTCCTCCACCGGCATAGATTACCGAGTCTCCGTCCATCAGGATTGTATGCGTACTGACTTTGCCTGGAGGGTCAGAAACAACACTCAGGGACATTGTGTTTCTGTTGAACTCAAGGAATTTGACTTCTGAATATGTATTCGCCATCATATACGCCCTGTCGCCCTTGACAACCGTCCGTCCAAAATAACTAAGCGAAGGATGTACCTCACCAGCAGTGACAAAGGAATAATTCTCCGGAACAAACTTATAAAGAGTCACATTTGAGCTGGCTACAGGTGCAGCAACGAACACCTCATCACCAAAATCCATCGTGAATGAATTATTAGTAAAAGGAAGGTCCTGAAGCCTGCGCCAGGGAGAAATATTTTCAAAAGTGCCTGCTGAACTTACCTGATGACCACATATTGACAGCGAAATATGATAGTTACCCGCAGACATGTTTGGCATCCGAAATCTGATTTCATTCCGGCTGCAACTGACAATCTCAACCGGATAATCGTTTATTGTGACCCTGTTATATTGAGGTACCAGGCTGAAATGTTCTCCTGATAGTGTAACCACCGTACCTGCGGATCCCGAAGATGGCGAAAATGAATTTATCACCGGAGCATCAATACTGAACATTTCATCACCGGCAAGGTAAGACTCTATCCAGTCACGCCATGCCCATGCAGTGACCAGCCCTGACGTATAATCAGCGGATGGAACAATGGCTGTCGCCAGACCCTGTTCCTTTGTAACTGTCTCGAAACCATACCCTCCGTATGCCGGATTGTCAGGCTTTATTGAGATCAGGAACAGACTTACATTCTGCAGGTTCAGGCCTTCAATTGTTATTGTATCACCCGGAGAGGCATGAGTGGGATAAAAAGAGACCACACTGGGATTTGTGAGGTCAAATGTCTGACCGAATAGTGTTGTTTGCCCGCATACCGTAACGCTTATCTCTGAAGGCCCGCAGAAATTGCCGGGGGCATAACACTGAATGCTTGTACCTGTCACACTGATAACGCTTGACAAAATATCGTTGAACTTTACAGTTGTATAATAATTTTTGAAGTATTTACCTGTGATGGTGACTATTCCTCCGGTATAATCACTCATCGGGCTGACAGTTTCAATAACGGGAGGTAACAAAGAAAACATTTGGGTAGAGCTGCAGGTGAAATCACCGTATTTATATGTCAATACTGCCGTTGTACCCAAAAGGTCATTGGGTACTATAACCTTTATTGAATCCCTTGCAACAGAAACAATATTTGCAGCCCTTTCATCAAACAGAACCTGGGTTGCAGCCTGATTTGCATTGAAAACCCCATAAAGTGTAACAGTATCAGACCACGATGCCATAACAGGATAAATACTGGTGATTATTGGAGGAAGAAGAGTGAAACTCCCGAAAAATACAAGCCTGGTTCCACTGACTGAAACAGACAGATCTATCCGGGGTTGAACAGCTTCAAAAGGTACTATTGCCCTGGCTGTTTCACCATCGTACGCCTCCGTTAAAACCAGTTGGGTCTGGTCAATGAAAAACCTGATGTTATCTGATTTCTTTAGATATCGGAAACTCATTGTAATTGTATCACCCCACCGGGCCTGGGAAGGTATAATTGACTCAATCTGCGGAAGATCCACAATGAGTTTGCTGCCGGTATAAACAGTCCGGTTGCCGGTAACCTCCACGCTGACTGTCTGTTCTGGCACTGTCAGTGAAAAGGGCACAACCGCGAGAAGCGTTGTATCGGTAACCTCATTGCATACTTTTGCAGCTGTTTCATTGAAGAATACTTTGTTATTGTGACCAACCCAGCTGAAGTTTTTTCCCCTGATAAGGATAGTATCACCGCAAAGTGCCCTTTCCGGGGTAATGCCGGTTATTACCGGACCCAGGCTGCCCAGGCTCTCGAATTCAACTGTGTTCCCGTAAACTGTATAGTTGCCGGCCCTGATGAAGGCAGCCACCTTGTATTTTACCCCCGGTTCCAGAGCAGTTGTTATCCTGGAAGAATAGTGCCCGATGCCTGAAAATGGGCCAAGATTTACCCTGTCATTCAAGTTGATCTCCGGCTTTTCACGTGACCAGGTAAATCCGTGCCCGGTGATTTCTACATTCCCGGCGTCATAAACCTCTGCGGAGAAGAGCGCACCCTCCCCGGTGATGTTTGTAACCTCGAGGGTCCTGACGCGCGGGTAATCACGCGGCACTCGCTCATCTTCACAGCCGGCAAAAAGAAGAGCCAGGGCCAATAATGTATATTTCAGAATATCTCTGATCATCTCATTTCTCTAATGATCAAGCATGGGATCATATTCCCAGAAGTCATACCATTCATAAATCTGATGGCCTCCGATATATATTTTGCCCCCTGTTGAAAACGCCAGAGCAAAAGTCCTTGGTGGTGCTACAACATTGCTGATGGTTCCCCAACTGTCATCAACCGGATCAAAAACATAGAAACGATTATTTATATCCGGGTTAGTGTATCCATAACCCTCATGCGTCTGATACAAGTCACCGAAACCGACATACCATTTGCCACCGTTTACCACACTTACCCTTGCACCGAGCCTGGATCCCAGCAAAAGCCAGTAATCAAACTCATTTTCATCCATGACGGTCTCCTTCCATGTGTCTGTCAACGGCTGATATTCAAGCAGGTATCTCGTGCCACCAGTATCATGTGAATTCCCAAGGAAAATCAGTCTCCCATCAATGTAAACCTGGTTTGAGAAGGAGACATTATACGGACAGTCAGCCAGGCGCGTCCATTTGCCTGTCGCGGGGCTGTATTTCCAGAAGTCCTTGTACCATGTAAAGTAGTTGGGAATGGCGATTTTGCCACAACCGGCATAAATCACTGAATCATCCGCAATAATACAAGGATTTGTATTAAGGCTTCCGGGATAGTCAGGCAGTTTGCTGACCGTCATATTATCAGGATCGAACAGCTCAAACCCGATCCCGGTCCAGCTGGTGCTCTTCTGCCCTATCATATAGCCTTTCCCTCCGAGAGTGCAGGAGATAGGATTAAGGATACCGGACCGGAAGGTTCCGGCCATTCTTGTGAATCCTTTTGTTGAAGTCTCAAAACGATATACCTCCTTATCATAGGTGTCTGTCTTGCCACCGGTAATAACATAGGCTTCCTCGCCTAAATCAAAAGTACAGCCATAGTCATACAGGAACGGAAGGTCTGCCAGCTGCATCCAGGCACTGCTGTGCGTGTACTTCACCGGACAGGCATGTGTTCTGTCGCCGATAGTGACATTGATGGTATGTTCGCCGGCAGAGAGCGGTGGCACCCTGACTGTTATGGATGACGAAGTTGACTCAAGTACCTCTCCCTGCACGGATCCGAAGGTAATATAGGGAGTGCCGAAATCACTCCCTGAGATTGTAAGGATATCTCCCGCCTCTCCGGATACAGGCGTCACTCCGGTCACCGTGAAATCCTTCACCGGGAACTGTCCCGGATAAGTAAAGGAAGACTCTGGATTGTAACCAGAATTAGGATTTATGTATTTGGCGATCAGACTCCCTGCCTGATAAGGCAACCATTCTGGTACAACGAATTTTATTTCATTTTCTGTCTGCGATAAAGTCATGATCTGGTAAGGCCCTATGTATATAAGCGTTCCTGGCCTGAAGTTAGTCCCCCTTACAGTCACGGTTTCGCCAAAAGCCGGCAGCGGCGGATCAATACCGGTGATGACATGGTTTGTCGAATTAAACTTCCCCGGAGCAGTGACAGAATAATCCATCTGGGTGACTGTCACATCACACTCGCCATAAGCGTCTCCCGGCACATAACAGACTATGACTGAATCATTGGCGGATCTGACAATGGCCTGTCCGCCTCCTATATGAACAGTAGCGGCATTCTTACTGAAATAGCGTCCCCTGATGGTGACACGTTCTCCCACATACCCCTCTGCCGGAGAGAATCCGGTTATTTCGGGTCTTTTAAGATAAAAACTGCCTGGAAATTCACTGGCGGGAAAGGGCGCTGACTGATAACTTACCTTTGAGACGTACTCCAGGAGGTCATCAGGAACCTTGACAATGGCTGAATCACATGCCACGGAAATAATCCGGGCCAGTTTGTCACCAAACATGATTTTGTTTCGTTCCATGACCATGTTGAATCTCCCGTAAAGGATCACTGTTGTGCCCCAGGTACCTTCAGCCGGTCTTATTGAGTCAGCCACAGGAGGAAGGAGAGTAAGGCTCCGGGGGAAAGTATAACTGAACGGCCCATAGTTAATTGACACTGTTGACGAGACTTCTTCGAGCTGGCCCGGGATCACAAAAGAGACCTCTCCAGGACTCCTGCATGCAACCCCACTCCTGATAAGGCCGTTCAGCAACATGCCGTCCCCAGGATAGTAGCCAATCAACCCCAGGTGATGACCCGTGAAGGTAACAGTATCACCCCACAGCACCTCATACGGGGAGTAATCATAAAATTCAGGAGTAATCAGCAAAAGCTTTTCATTTGCAGTGGCGATATTCCCCATAATGCTGACTGATAAACTGTTACTGGTTTTTTCAACTTCAATCGGAAGTACAAACCTCAGCAGTGTATCGCTGGAATAAAATGGATTACATGCCTTCTCGTCAATGTAAATTCTGTTCGTAATGTTCCTGTGACTGAACTTCTCTCCGGTAACTGTTATCGTATCTCCCCAGCCGGCGGAGAGCGGGCTGAAACCTGTCACTACCGGTGCCTTGCTTCCCAGACTGATGAATTTGATTTTTTCACCATATACAGTATACTCACCAGCTTTGACAAAAGCACATACCTCGTAGGTAACGCCTTCGGCCAGTGCAGTACTTATCTCAGCCTCAAACCTGCCTGTGCCACTGAAACCACCGAGGTATATCCGCTCATCGGAACTGACAGATGGTTCAGTAAATGACCAGGTAAATCCGTGCTCGGTAATCTCTACATTACCGGCGTCATAAATTTCTGCGGAGAAGAGCGCACCCTCCTCTGTGATGCCCGTAACCTCGAGGGTCCTTACCCGGGGATACTCACGCGGTACACGCTCATCTTCGCAACCGCTGAGAAACAATGTCAGCGCTGACATACAGGCTATGACTGTAGATAGAAGAGAGCTCCTGAAGGTATGCATCCCTGATGACATTAGTCTTTAATTACCAGACATTGGTAAATCTACTGAAAAATTCAATTCAACGGAGCATAATTTTTAAACAAAATTTAGCATTTACACTCCTGATTACGATTTATTTTCTTAAGTTAGTACTGTTCATTCCTGCAAGACAATGAAAAGATATCTGCTGACAGCCGTGATGACAATTTTCTTCACAGGTTTTGTCTCCTCCCAGAAAGAATTTCTGAACGGCTATATCATTAAAAATGATGGCAGCTATACCTATGGCCAGGTGGCCAACATCTCAAAAGGCTATTCCGTGGAAGAATGCCTCTTCCGGTGGTTTGACATTTCCGCCGTATATTCTTTCAAGCCGGAGGAAATAAGGGCATTCGGGTTTACCTACGGAATGAGGTACAAGTCAGTCATGTCAGGTAAACGCGGGTTCTTCATGGCATGCCTTGTTGACGGCAAGGTTGACCTGCTATATGACGGGAAAAAAATGTATCTCGACGGGGAAGGGATTGACCTGATACCCCTTGATAACGGATCAGGCAGCACTATTCTGGATGGAAAGAGAGTCAGTTTTAAAGGCTACAGGGACCTTCTGGAAAAGCTTCCTGACCCGGGTGATAATTTCACCGTGCCCTCAGACCTCCCTCTCTCTCCGGAAAAAATGGCAGAGGTTATTGCAGCATACAACAAAAGCCAGGGTACTGATGCCACAATGCTTGCGATGAAAAACCCCGGAGGCGTTCATGAAGAGATGCGTAACCTCGGATTACTGGTGAGCAATTACGGATTCCTTGCCGGAATGAATGCCTCAAGATATGATGCGCGGAAAGTGGTGGCAGCAAGGAACTTATTCGTGCCTGAGATGGATTTTTTCGAAGTGATTCCGGTGGCAGGCGCCTTCTTCAACCGGCCTCTGAGCAGAAATAGAGACTTCCTGTCACTGAACCTTGAAGTGATGGTCTTCAGTACAAATATCTACATGTACTCCGAGACTGTTCAGTCTTCTGTCACAACAAGAAGCGATATCACTTTGAGTTATACCGGTATAAAAATACCTCTGTCACTAAGGCTTACATTCCTGGAAGGAAGCTACAAACCCTTCATCAACGCAGGTCTCTTCGCCATGGTCAACCACGGCGGGAAATACACCAGGGATGGGGAAGTGGAAAATTCCATGCATGTTGTAAGGCCGTTCACTGACAATTCACTGACGGTTAGCAAAACGATAAACGGGTTCCTCGGAGGAATAGGAATGAAGAAGGAATTCAATCTTAAACAAAGCATCTCACTGGAATTCAGGGCTGAATATGGCTCGGGAATCTATGCTCAGGATGGCCTGAAACAAAATACCCTCAGCTTTAATGTTATAGCTGCAATAGACTTTTTCTAGTGCAGCCGCTTCCCCGCCGGTGAATATGCAGCCCGGAACCGGCCCTGCCCGCGGTGATCTCCGGTGCATAACTGATCTCCACCCCGAAACAAAATCATGAATAAATCCAGGCAGAAAAATGCCCGCAGCCCGGGTTAATCTATTTTTATTATTTTTGAACCTGAAGTTTCCAAACGGATGAAGAAAGCTGTTTTCATATCTGCCCTGATGATTCTTGCTGCATGCCAGCATAAGGAGAACACTTTCTGGTTCAATGCCGACATGGCAAAGAAGTATTTCAGCGCCGTTGAGGAGATCTGCAACAGTGACAATGGGAAGCTGTGGGGTGAAAACCTTTTCGGACCAGTGATGTATGTCGATGGCCAAAGCAGGACCCTCTACGCCAACTTTCCCGATAAGGAAGGCCTGCTCAGAGAGAGAGACGGAGTTTACACCGGAGTCCTCCCGAAAGAGAGAATTATTGCAAACAATGTCATAGAGTTTGGCGGTGTGAAATATGCAATGGTACCCCTTCCCGAAAAGGATGACAGGTACCGCATGGTCACCCGGACCATCCACAGCCTCTTCCACTGCTACCAGGACAGACATGGCCTGAAGCCTTCCACCTTCAGCACCAGGCACCTCAACGAGAAAAACGCCAGGCTTTACCTCAAGCTTGAATGGAAAGCACTTACAAACGCAATCACCTCTTCAGGCGAGAAACGTGACCAGGCTATCCGTGATGCCCTGGTCTTCCGCGGAGCAAGACGCGAACTCTTTCCCTCAGCAATAACAGATGAAAATAAGTTCGAGAACTTTGAAGGACTGACCACATATACATATGTAAAGCTGTGCACCTCGGGCCCCGAAGAGATCAGAACAAGGATACTCGAATACCTTGACAGGGTCTACCAGAACAGATCATATGCTTTTGGCTACGGATTCGTTAACGGAGCACTTTATGCCGTACTGCTGAATGACAAGGATTTCGATTTTAAACAGATACAGACCCAGGACTATGACCTGGGCAAAGCCGTGCTCGACGCATACGGAGTTACGCTGCCTGCTGTCTGCCGCGACGTGGCAGGATCACTTGCATTTAACTATGATATCCAGGCTATCCGTGCTGAAGAGAGCCAGCGCGAGTCGAAGATAAATGAGTACACCCGCCGGATTGTGGCAACATTCTATGAAAAGCCGGTGCTGACAATATCTATGGAGAGCCCCAACTTCAGCTTCGAGCCGGAGGATATAGACTACCTCGATACGCTGGGCACCATGTATAAGAAACTCCGTGTGTCAGACAACTGGGGGAGGCTGGCAGTTGACAAGGGAAGTGCGCTTATCACAAATGACCTGCGCACTCTCAGAGTGAGCGCAAAGAACCTGCTGGTTGAAAGAAACCATATATCCGGTGAAGGGTGGCACCTGGTACTAAACGACGGATGGCGTCCGGAACAGCTGGATAACGGCAACTACACAATTACCAGACATTAAATAACAGTGCTATTTCTTCAGGTGGGCCAGGCTCTCCTTTATTGTAGCTATCCGCGCCCGTGAGTCAGCCTCTTTCTTCCGCTCATTATCAAGTACTTTCTGAGGAGCCTTGGAAATAAACTTCTCATTTGAAAGCTTCTTGAGAACAGAGGCCAGGAACCCCTCCTGATAGACCAGTTCATCTTCCAGCTTGCGGATCTCATCTTCATTATCAATACCCTTACTCAGGGGGACAAAGAATTCGGATGTACCAATCCTGAACGAAGCTGCTCCCTCAACCTTCTCTTCGGTAACCCTGATCTCAGAGAGGTTGCACATGCGGATTAAGACCGGATCAAACTCATTTCCGGTTGCACCGGGAGAGGCGCATAGAACAAGGGGTTCGCGCACCGGGATATTCTTTTCCTTCCTTACCGTGCGCACGGCGCTGACTATCTCGCGCACCGTGTCAAAACGTGTCAGCATTCCGGCCTCGTAAGGTGCGGGAAGGGGCATCTCTTCAACCATGATGCTGCTTCCTTCAGGCCTGTCAGCCAGCCTCTGCCATATCTCCTCAGTGATAAAGGGCATGAAGGGATGCAGAATCTTTATCAGGTCACCGAACATCTCCAGTGTCTCACGGTGAGTCACACCGTCAATGGGCTTGCCGAAGGCGGGCTTGATGATCTCAAGATACCAGCCGGAGAAATCATCCCAGAAGAGTTTGTAGGCCTGCATCAGCGCATCGGAGATGCGGTAGCGCACAAAGCTGTCCTCTATATCCGCAAGGGTCTTGTCTATGGTATTGCGCATCCATGCGACAGCCGCCTTTGATGCCGCCGGCTGTTCAAGCATCTCATCAGTACTCATTTTCATCACAAGCCGGAAGGCATTCCATATCTTGTTGGCGAAGTTGCGCCCCTGCTCCGGAAGGCTGTCATCATACAGAAGGTCATTCCCCGCAGGGGAACAGAGAAGCATCCCCACCCTTACACCGTCAGCCCCGTATTTCTCCATAAGCTCTATCGGGTCAGGAGAGTTGCCGAGTGATTTTGACATCTTGCGCTTCTGCTTGTCACGCACCAGCCCTGTAAGGTATACATCGCCGAATGGCTCACGGCCCCGGTATTCATATCCGGCAATGATCATCCTGGCAACCCAGAAAAAGAGAATCTCCGGAGCGGTAACCAGGACATTTGAGGGGTAGTAATATTTAATGTCCTCGTTATCAGGGTGGTTAATGCCGTCAAAGCAGGTTATGGGCCATAGCCATGAAGAGAACCACGTATCAAGCACATCTTCATCCTGGTGAAGGTCATTCAGGGTCAGGTCTGCCCTGCCGGTGACGCGGCGGGCCTTTTCCAGGGCCTCATCCTCATTCACGGCAACAACAAACTCATTGCTGTTATAATACCATGCCGGAATCCGGTGACCCCACCACAGTTGCCTGCTGATGCACCAGTCATGCACATTCTCCATCCAGTGCCTGTAAACATTCCTGAACTTGTCAGGGTAGAGCCTGACAGTATCATCCATCACCGCATCAAGGGCAGGCTTGGAGACATCCTTCATCTTCAGGAACCACTGCAGTGAGAGCTTTGGTTCAATAACCGCATGAGTGCGCTCTGACCTGCCTATTTTATTCATGTAATCCTCAATTTTTACAAGAGCGCCTGTACGGCGAAGTTCCTCTTCAGCAAGGACGCGGGCTTCGAAACGGTCTTTGCCCGTGAACATGCCTGCCGCTTCCGAGATGGTACCGTTATCATTGAAAATGTCTATACTCTCCAGGTTATACTTCAGGCCGATCTCATAGTCGTTTATGTCATGAGCCGGGGTGATCTTCAGGCACCCTGTCCCGAACTCCATGTCAACATACTCATCGAAGATGAAAGGAACCTCGCGGTTGGCCATGGGTACAATGACCTTCTTCCCCTTCATGCCTGCATAACGTTCATCATTCGGGTTGGCGCATACAGCCGTATCACCAAGGATGGTCTCCGGCCTGGTGGTTGCCACCATGATATAATTGTCCTCACCAACTATTTTGTAACGCACATAATAGAGTTTCGACTTCTCTTCAGTGTGGATAACCTCTTCATCAGAGACAGCCGTGAGCGCCTGCGGATCCCAGTTGACCATTCGTACTCCGCGGTAGATCAACCCCTTTTCATAAAGATCAACAAAGACCTTTATCACTGATTTGTAACGGGGTTCATCCATGGTGAACAGGGTGCGGTCCCAGTCACATGATGCCCCGAGTCTCTTCAGCTGCTCAAGGATGATGCCTCCGTGCCTGTGTGTCCACTCCCAGGCGTGATCAATAAACTGCTCACGTGAAAGTGATCTCTTCTCTATTCCCTCACTTTGCAGCTTGGCAACAACCTTGGCCTCGGTAGCTATGCTGGCATGATCGGTGCCCGGCACCCAGCAGGCGTTGAAACCAAGCATCCGTGCACGCCTGACAAGCACATCCTGGGTTGTATTGTTGAGTATGTGCCCCATGTGAAGCACCCCGGTTACATTCGGAGGAGGAATGATAATGGTGTAAGGTTTGCGGTTGTCAGGCCTGCTGCGGAAAAACCCCTTATCCAACCAGTAACTGTACCATTTCCCCTCTGTGGAAGCCGGATCATATTTTGAAGGAATATCAGTCATGGGATTTGATATTTGATATTTGTTCGATGTAATGTGGCAAACTTCTGTTTATTGGCTGGTAATTCAATGTTTAAGGGCACAAATTTAACAATTTGCAGCCATTATGTAAAAAGAGGCCGGGCTTATGCGTAAAATCATTTTCATGTTATCTGAATTTGAATACATTTGGAACGCTAAGTTATCAGTGCTTTATAAATTTACAGTCATGCCAAAGATTTCAGAAAAGGCCGGGATGATGCCGGCATCACCCATCCGCAAGCTTGTACCATACGCCGAGGCAGCAAAACGCAGGGGAGTAAAGGTCTACCACCTCAACATAGGGCAGCCTGACATACACACCCCGGAGATTGCTCTCAATGCTGTGAAGAATATGGACCTGAAGGTCATTGAGTACACCCATTCCGCCGGGAACGAGTCATACCGCCGTAAACTGGCTGAAAGTTACAGGAAGATCGGCATTGACATTGACCATACTGAGATCATTGTTACCACGGGCGGCTCCGAGGCTGTCCTCTTCGCATTCATGACATGTCTCAACCCGGGCGAAGAGGTGATCACCTTCGAACCATTCTATGCCAACTACAACGGTTTCGCCATCACTGCCGGCGTTAAGATTGTACCGGTCAGGTCATTCATTAAGGACGATTTTGCACTGCCTTCAATTGATGAGATTGAGAAGAAGATAACCCCAAAGACGAAGGCAATACTGATTTGCAACCCGAACAACCCCACCGGCGCTCTCTATTCGAAGGAAGAGCTGATGAAACTGGGCGAAATAGTGAAGAAGCATAAGCTTTTTCTCTTCTCTGACGAAGTTTACAGGGAGTTCTGTTACGGTGCAGAACACTTCTCGGTAATGCAACTGGAAGGTATAAGAGACAACGCTGTGCTGCTTGACTCAGTTTCAAAGAGATACAGCATGTGCGGGGTACGTATCGGAGCCCTGATCACTCACAATAAGGAGATCCTTGCTGCAGCACTCAAGTTTGCCCAGGCAAGACTCTGCCCGCCCGAGCTGGGTCAGCTGGCGGCTGAGGCTGCCCTTGACACGCCCAAAGAGTATTTCAGGGAGGTTTACGATGAGTATATTGCCCGCCGTGATTTCATGGTGAATACACTAAACCAGATGCCGGGTGTCTACTGTCCGCTTCCCCGCGGTGCATTCTACACGGTGGTGAAGCTGCCGATAGATGACGCGGACCGTTTTGCACAGTGGCTGCTCGAAGATTTCAACTACAAGAATCAGACAGTCATGGTAGCCCCCGCAACAGGATTTTACTTCACCCCCGGCGCCGGCAAGAACGAGTTGCGTGTTGCATACGTCCTGAAGATTGATGACCTGCGCAACGCCATGGAAACGCTGGCCGAGGCGCTGAAGGTGTACCCCGGAAGGGTCGATTGATTATTTGAAGCCTGAACCCGGCAGTCACTCCCGGGTTAACTGATGCCATATTACTGAACCCGGCAGGCACTTCCGGGTCAACATGATGTCATATTACTCTTTCAACGCAGAAAACCATTGCCTGCTGCCTGGCGGCACTCTCTTCTGCCTGCTCTACTTGTGTACCCGCCTGATGAATTCCTCCACCTCCGGAACCCCGCCCTGGTACACCAGGTAACCGTTATACGGCTCCCGTTCAGTGATCTCGTCATTGATGGGGGTCAGCATGATCCGCTTCACCTCCTCCAGGTCATCGGTCTGACCCAGCGCCCAGCCCAGCTTCACCCATGCAACCTCGGGCAGCATGTTGCCCAGCGGTATCACACCCTTCGCCATCATGTCACGACCGGTCTCATATACAAACATGTGAACATAACCCCAGATAGTCTGCAGCGTCATGTATACCGCAACATTCTCCCGCCGGGCTCTCTCCAGAGCCGGGTAGAGTTCTCTGTTCACATGTCCGAGCCCGGTTCCCACTATGACAATCCCCTTGTAACCATTGTCAATGAGTGAATGGATCATATCCGCCTTCATATGCGGATAAAAATAAACCATGGTCACATTCTCATTGAAATATGGCATGATCTTCACATTGCGGTCATTGCGCCGCGGGTTATATACCTTCTGAATGGGCTTCACCTCACCCCTCCTTACCGTTGCCACTGGTATGTCACCTATTGTCCGGAAAGTGGACCTGTATGAGCTGTGCATTTTCCGTACCCTTGTGCCGCGGTGCAGGAAACCGTACTCATCACTTGTAGGACCGAACATGCAGACCATCACTTCCGCGATGTCACCATGCCCGGCAGCCGTGGAGGCATGTATCAGGTTCAGGGCAGCGTCTGACGACGGCCGGTCAGATGACCTCTGCGATCCGACGAGCACTATCGGCACGGGAGAGTCCTGTACCATGAACGAGAGCGCTGCAGCCGTATGATGCAGTGTATCAGTTCCATGACCGATCATGATGCCGTCAATTCCTTTTGCGATCTCGTCGCCTATGGCCCTGGCAAGCAACTTGTACTGGTCGGGGCCCATGTTCTCGCTGAATATGGCAAAGAGCTTCTCCGTGCGTATATTGCATATATCGGCCAGCTCGGGCACGGCACCGTACAGCTCACCGGGAGAAAACGCCGGAATAACTGCACCGGTGCGGTAATCAAGCCTCGAGGCAATGGTTCCCCCCGTACCAAACAATTTGACATTGGGTTTGTCATCAGAATAGGGAAATTCCTTCTCGGGGATCTTATAATTGGCCTTGTTGTAACCGGTCTCCGTCATGCTGATTATGGTGGCAATATCAATGCCGATATTATACCCTGACTCTATCTTGATCACGATGTGGAGATCGTCATTATTCTCTGAACGCGGCAGGACGGTCCCTTTAAACAGCCCCCTGTCAGTCTCTATATCAGCCTGACCCCAGACACGGACATTGAACTTCTTCAGCACCTCAAGCGCCCTGCCTTTGTATCCCTGGAAAAAATCTTCAGTCATAACACTCAATCTCCGGCCTCAAGTAATTCTGTCACCATATTTCTCACTTCCGACAATTTCACGGTTCCGAGCGCTTTCAAATGCAATTGTCCCATTATCCACTCTTCCATCCCGGCCATATTGCGGTTATGGCATATTTCCGGGAACCGTGCGGAGAGTTCTTTTGCCTCCTCCCTGATTTCATTCATCGTGGCACGTCTGAGCCCGGTTCCTGCCAGTATACTCCTGAAATCAGGAGATGCCACTGCAACTGCTGCAGGAAGCATTATTCGCGCCACCGGCGCGAGAAGCTTCTCATTCTTAAGGAAGGCAAAGAGGTCATATAGTCTTTCATAGCTGAATCCTGCCGCCACCCTGCCCCGCCCTTCGAGACTGCGGAAACGGTGGCCTGTCAGTATGCCGATCTCCTTCGGATCAAAGCCGAAATCATTGCTGATCCGCTCAATCAGTACCACCAGGTTCTTGCTCAGCAGGTAATGCCAGGTGTCTTCGGGAAGGTTCCACTCCTTCATCTGGATGAACCGTTCTGAAATTTCAACCGGTATGTTTCTGCTGAGCTTCTCCAGCATCTCCGTCGTGACAGCTATGGGCTGTGAATCGGTGTCAGGATACATGCGGTCACGACCGGGAAGCACCCTCTCAAACATTGTTGTGCCATCTTTAAACGCCTTGCGGGTTTCATTTGGCACTCCCCCGAAGGCCAGGCGTATCCGCTCCTCAACTGTTTCAATGGCAGTGGGGATATCTTCGTCAGGGCCCCATATTATTATCTGGGCATCACCGGCATCGGCCGAAAGCCATATTGCCAGCTCCGGGAAGAGGTTGTTGAAGTTGCCCCCGGAGGTCTCCTCCGAATGGGTCATGTTGGGCTTCTCGATGCAGGCTATCACCTTGAGCCTGTCACTGATCTCATCTGCGAAGATTTTTCCGGGCTGGGTAAAATGCGAGAGTATACCCCTGCAGCCGGGCAGGTTCATGGCAATGACTCTCTCTCCGCGGTCGATGGCCGACCTGACCGGTGCGAAATGAAACTCCTGATCCCTTTCTGTGATCTCCTTTGTTTTGACTGACCATGCAGCCGGGTCCTTTATTCTCTTCAGCAGCTTCGAGCGGATGTTAAGCAGCGAGTACTGTCTGAATGCTTCGTTGTGTGACAGCTCCGGAATCCATCTGATATGTGCCACCCCCTTGATCTCCACCCGGTTTCCGCCCTCGCAGCTGACGTTCACGTCTTCGCGCGCAGCGCCCATTCCCGTTCTCACCTTGCCTGTACTGCGGTTAAGGAATCTGATATATTCGGCCGCCTCGGCCAGCTCATCAGGGGTGAGGCAGTCAGGACAGGTCACGATCTCTATCAGCGGCATGCCCAGGCGGTCAGTCTTGAATATCCGTTTGTGGCCTATGTCTGACACTTCGCGGCACGCGTCCTCCTCCAGGCTGAGCTGGATGAGCCTCACCTTCCTGCTTTTCAGCTGAAGCTCTCCATTCATGCTGATTATGGCGGAGCGCTGGAATCCGGCGGGAATGCTTCCGTCAAGATACTGTTTACGGGTGATATGCACCTCACCCACGATGTTCATCCTGGCAGCCAGTGCAATGCTTATGGCAATCTCCAGCGCCTCACGGTCAACGGGGAAAGGAGGAGTGTCATCTATCTCGTATGTGCAGGCCGTTTCATTGTTAATACGGTAGGTGATCTCCTTCCTGGTTCTGAACTCCATGAGCGCAGTGCCGTCATAGACTCCCATCTCACTGAGAGTTGGTCTCATGTGACGAATCACCTCCGCGTCAAAATCATTGTCATCATGGTAAATACCGGCCGGACAACGACAAAAGAGCTTGTTTCTGGTCAGCAGTTGCTGGTGCACCTCGAGGCCCGACTTAAAACCAATCCGCTTATAATCATTAAGCGTCGCCTTTTTACGGACAACATACCCGATCTCCTCACGGGTCTCTTCGTAGTTCTTCCGCGGATCAATTATTGACATACCTGAAGACATTGCATCTGCAATTTACGCAGAAGCCCGGAATATTGGAAGTGTCCATTTAAAGAAAGTTTGCGGAACTTTCTGCTATTAAATGTTCCAATGCCTGGCGATTAAAATTATGTTGAAATCAAGAGAAGGGGATTTATAAAATAAATCTTGTGGAAGAATATTGGTATTTGCATTAAAATGGAAGGAGCTTAATAATATTAAGTGCACAGCAACCTGATTATCAGTTGTATCGGATTGCTTTGACAGGTGTAATGCGGGCAATGAGCTGAGAAGGTATAAGAAGCATCAGGATAATGGCAATCATCGTCCCGATGTTTAGCAGGATTATATGAACGGGGTCAAGATTGATCGGAACACTGCTGAGATAATATGAGGAGGGATCGAGCGAGATCATTTCTGTCCTGAGCTGCAGCAGCGCCAGCCCGATACCTATTATGTTACCCCAGAAAAGGCCCTTGGCCGTCAGCCAGGCGGCCTGGTAAAGAAAAATCCTGCGGATAACCTTGTTGCCCGCTCCGAGAGCCTTCAGCACACCTATCATGTTGGTCTTCTCAAGTATCAGAATGAGCAGGCCGGAAATCATATTGAACCCGGCGACAAGGATCATAAGCACCAGGATGATTATCACGTTGGTGTCCTGAAATCCCAGCCAGTCAAATATCTGCGGGTAACGCCCCCTGATGTTGGTTACCTTGAGCTGCTCCTCTTCCTCACTGATCCGGTAACCTATTGAATCACGGATAACATCGGTCATGTAATCAAGCTGGTCGAAATCATTTATGTAAATTTCAAAGCCGCTGATCTGGTCATCACTCCAGCCGTTGAGGCTTCTTATGTGGTTGATGTCGCAGAAGAGGTAGGTCTTGTCAAACTCCTCGAGGCTGGTTTCATAGATTCCCAGAACGGTGAACTTGCGCATCCGGGGCGGATCCTGAACGAAAAACATCGAAAATGAGTCCCCCGGCATGAAACCCAGCATGTCAGCCACCTTCTTCGAGATGACCACATCATTGCTTCGTGCCGTGTCACTGACACTTAACGTCTCTCCCTCCACCATGTTCGACCTGAAGAAACTCCAGTCATAGTCACTGCCAATCCCCTTGAGAACAACTCCCTGAATGTTTTCATCAGTCTTGATGATTCCCGCCTTGGTGGCAAAGACCTGCACGTTCCTTATTCCACGGTGCTCCCTGATTTTCGGGACAAAGGGCTGGTTTGAGCTGATGGGCACAGTCTCGTAGGAAAGATTGGCGTCAAAGTTAACCACCTGGATATGAGCCCCGAAGCCCGCCACCTTGTCGCGTATCTGCTGCTTGAAGCCGGTGAGGATTGACACTGCGAGGATCATCACTGCCAGCCCCAGGGCGATGCCGATAATGGCTATGACATTTATTGGCCGTGAAAAGGCAGTGCCACGGTTGCGGTCCTTTATCAGGCGACTGGCTATGAATGTTCCGATTGACATTGCGACAAAATTAAGAATTAAGCGCGAAGAATCTGTTTATTGCCCCTTTTCTTATCTTTACACGAAACCTGACTGAAATGAAAAAACTTATCACTCCGCTGCTCATTGTAGCAATGGTCATTACGGCCTGTTCGGCCGGAAACGAAAACACCACCCTGATGACAGGCGCCGAAAGAACCGTCGAGTACCTGCCGCTGCTCAGGGGAAAAAGAGTGGCGGTGGTGGCCAATCAGACCTCGATGGTCAGCAAGACCCACCTGGTTGACACACTGCTCTCCGAAGGTGTCGACATCCGTCTGATCTTTGCTCCGGAACATGGTTTCAGAGACCTTGCCGACGATGGTACAGTGATCACCTCGGGCAGTGATCCGGTAACCGGCATAGCGGTCATCAGCCTCTATTCCTCGAAGAAAAAACCGGTGCCGGAAGATCTCGCTGACATAGATGTTGTTCTCTTTGACCTGCAGGATGTGGGAACCAGGTTTTACACATATCTGACCACCATGTGTTACGTTATGGAGGCATGCGCCGAAAACGGCAAGCAGTTTATGGTGTTTGACAGGCCGAACCCGAACGGTTATTATGTTGACGGACCAATACTTGACACCGCCAGTTACCGCTCTTTCGTGGGAATTCATCCCATACCGGTGGTGCATGGAATGACCTTCGGCGAGTATGCCGGCATGGTGAACGGTGAGGGGTGGCTGGCCGGAGGCATCAGGTGCGACCTGAAGGTGATCAGCTGTACCGGCTACACCCATGCCACGATGTACCGGCTGCCGGTGATACCGTCACCTAACCTTCCCAACATGAACTCTGTCTATCTCTACCCGTCACTCTGCTTTTCGGAAGGGACTGTTCTGTCATGCGGGAGGGGTACCGGTTTTCCTTTCCAGGTGCTTGGAGCTCCGGAGATACCGGATACGGGATTCAGCTTCACCCCGCAGCCTTCATTCGGGTCTTCCAATCCCAAACATAACGGAGTGACCTGCTATGGCATCGACCTTCGCAATGCGACAGCTGACGGCCTGGTGCCGAAACCTGAGATAAACCTTGACTGGATAATTGAGATGTACAGGGCATACCCTGACAAGGAGAACTTCTTCAACGGTTATTTTGACACCCTGGCCGGTAGCAGCACGCTCCGCGAGCAGATCATCAGCGGCATGAGTGCCACGGAAATAAGGGCGTCATGGAAGGAGGGGCTGGAGAGGTTCAGCGCCACGAGGGAAAAATACCTGCTGTATGATTAGCAACCATGTTTTGTTCCCGTCTGTTCTGTGTGAATCTGTCGCGCGTGGCACATAAGGTATTGTTATGCGGGCAGTAATGACTGCGATTCCCCGTGGGAGCCAGACAGTGTATAGGTTCCTGCGGGGGGGGCAGTTAGTGCGAAGGTTCCCGCGATGGGGGCAATGCCAGGAGCCAACCGAAGGGGGACGGTCGGGCAATCAGTGAGCAGGTTCCCAGTAGGGGGATCAGACAGTGTATAGGTTCCTGCGGGGGGGGCAGTTAGTGCGAAAGCCCTCCGGCAAAAGGTCAGGCAGTGTATCGCTACTTGATGTTCCGGTAATGCTTGTACCGCTTCAGGATATCCGCCACATAAGCGTTGACCTGCACACCCTGCTTCAGCCTGCCGTTTCTCACCACCGGATCGGCATAAAACGCCGGATCAGCCTTCCTCTCCAGGAAAAGTGACACGTTGTCATCCCACCTGCCCGGATCAAGCCCGTTCTTCTCGGCAAGCCTGATTGCATCAATCACATGTCCATGACCGGCATTGTAACTGGCAAGAATGAACTTCACCCTCTCATCGGGATCACTCACCCACTGGCTGAATAACCTGTCGAGCATCCTGATATAGCTGACGCCGGCGCGGATGTTGTTTTCAACCGATCTCTTCACGTCAAACCCGAAGTGCCGCCCGGTGGAAGGCATCACCTGCATCAGGCCGTAGGCCCCGCGGGGCGAAGTGACCGACGGGTTAAACCTCGACTCCTGGTAGATCAGGGCTGCAACAAGACGCCAGTCCCAACCAATGGTGTCAGCATAATGCTTGATGATGTCATCATACGGTGACACCTTGCCGTAAGAGTTGGTGGCAAAATATTCCGAAAGGGCCATGGATGCGGGCTGTAATCCGCTGAAATACTTCCTCTCAAGCCTGGCATACTCACGTGTGGTTTTAAACCCGGTGATCCACCCGTTAAGCTTTTCGACAAGGGCGCCGGTACCCTCTTTCCTCACACTCCACGCAATATTAAGAGGGAAGCTCACTGGAGTTGACATGTCAAGAACGGGATAGAGAGTAGCGATGATGTTCGACATGTAGTCGTCACATATTGTGTATTCTATCTCTCCCCTGCCCACCTGGCGGGCGAGCTCCTCTGCATCATAGGGAACCTCTATGATGCCTATGTCAATACCTGACTCACGCTCAAGATTATAGAGACGCTGAGCATATGATGATCCCTTCTGTACATAGATTGTTTTCCCCGCAAGATCAAGCTGGTTTCTTACCAGCTTTTCCGCGACTGCCTCTTCTGTCATCTTTTCCCACCCGTTGGGTTTGCGCTGCACCAACAGCTGACTCGACTGAATCAGGGGCTCGGTAAACTGCATCATCTCCTTTCGGTCTGCATTTATACTTAGACCGATAGCCACGAGATCAGCCTCGCCTGACCGGAGATACTCAAGCGCTTCATCTATATCATTGCTCGTAATTATCTCAAGTTCAAGTTCCAGGTGATCTGCAAACTTTTTGAGCAATTCGAAATGAAAGCCCATCGGCTCTCCATTATAGATGAAATAGCTCGTCTGGTTTATATTGGTTACCGCCCTGATCTTGCCTTCAGCGAGTATTGCGTCAAGGTCCCTTGGCAGAACTCTCTCCGTATAAACCCTTCGGTTCCCCTTTTCACAGGAGATAACTGACAAAAAAGCAATAAACAAGAACGAAATTAACTTCCTCAATACCTAAACAATTAGTCCGACAATTCAATTCCCTAATAACAGGAATTATTGACGGCGCAAAGATAAAATAATTTTAATCATAGAAAGTCCATGCCAGTCCGTATTTTATCATTCTGATATTCAGAGGATAACCCGGAACAAGGAAATATTCATACCCGGTCAGGCCCGAATTCAGATGATCAGCCATGACGAAAATTCTGGTTCTTTTTATCTTCAGATTGATAAAGGCGTTTACGAAAGGATAATTGCCCGTTTTTCCGTCATTCTGGTTAAAATATCTGCCCGTTGCAGGCATGTAACTCATTGCATCATAGAGAGTATGGATCATTGCCTCTGCCCCCAGTTGAAGGCTTAGTTCCCCTCCGGTTGATTTAAACCTGAAAACATGGTCGAAAAAGAAGGCACTGCGTGCCGTAACTAGCGGAAGATCAAGAACATCAGTATTAGTGCTCTGCTGCAGTAAGAGGGTATTGTCAAGGTGCAGCTTCCATACTACAAATTCCTTCTTCGCGGTGAGCGCAAGAAGAGAGAGGCCTCCCTCATGCTGGTAAGGGAGAGAGCCTGTTCCCATACCTATAAAGTTATCAACAATGGCATAGTTGAACTTCAGGCTAAATTTTAGATCGGGCCACTTCAGAGATGAGCCTGCAATGAGCCTGAACTCACGTTTATGGTCAAGCTGCCAGGCGAAGTTGTTGGAGCCCCATGAATAGTACCAGAATGACGGGGTATAACTGGCAATTGTGCCTGTTGCATCCCAGGTAATCATACCACGCCGGCGTGTCTCAAACTCCTTGTATATGCGGCCGTCAACGATGAAGTCACCTGCCCGGTACCCCTGGAACCAGAGATCACCGGAGGCCGACCATCCAAACTTGCTTCCAATGTTGTTGAAAACTTTTCCTGTCAGGACAAGGGAATTCATCTTTCTCCTGACCGTATCGGGTCTGGTAAGTGTATCTCCGGGCATAATCTGGCCGTATGAGCGGAGTTCACTCCTTATCCCTGCACCGGCTCCTATCCTGAAACGGTCGGTTCGCCCTGCGGCGAAATCCACACGCAGGATATTGGAGAGAATACGCTCCTGAAGCGAATCGGCAGTGACACTCCTGTTTATCATTATGGTGTCATACAGGTCAGCAGCGGGATATTTGTCAATGTAACCTCTCTTGCTCCACTCAAGTATGCCGATATGTGAGAAAGTGATGGGACCGCTTTTCAGTACCTCGCCGGTGACGGTGTCACGCCTGCCTCCCGGGGCATACCGCTGTACCAGCATCAGATAGCGGTTCTTAAGGGTGCTCTTCGCGCTGCTGAGATCACTGAGACGGAATGGAACACCCTCAGGATTATACTGCTTAAGGTCATCCTTTGAAATCATGCCGCCGCTCTCCCCTGACTCATGGTTATTGATGCCCGCGGAAGCATATGCATTATAATCATTTGAATTGTAGGAGCCATGCAGCAGGAAGTTCTTGTCTATGGCCTTCTGCAGTTTATACTGGCCGATATTGTAAACTATATCATAAATGAGGCCGATGTTGAGTTTCCTGTTGACATTCTGCGAGTGCCTGATCCTGAATGTCTGCTCGGCCACGCTCCTTGCCCCGCCGTTTGACCACTTCAGCTCGGTGAAGGGAACACGGGTATTGATGAAGAGGGTGTTCAACGGGGTGAACATAAAGGGCAGGTAGTGGGCATAGAGATACCTGTCAGGCTTCCATTCACGGTCAAAGAAATTGATCTGGTACAGGGGCAGGCCGTAGTTGCCGGTGTAGGCATTGAAATCCGAGTAACTGTCTGTTATCCTGTAGCGGTGAAACAGCGAGAAAGCGGTGTCAAGCACCACCGGTATCTCGGTGGTGAAGTCGGATGAGAGGGTCCACTGGCGGGAGGCGGTAGTGAATGTGGTGTCAATCTCCGCGCCAGTTTCCGCGTCAGGAATGCCGGGCCGGGCACCGGCCTCTGCAGGAAGTGCCCCCGGCAGCCCGCGCTCTTTGTGAGTACGGGTTGTATCGCTCCGGGTCACCGCAGTGGTATCTCGCTGCGTCACTGCTGCCGTGTCACTCTGCATCACTGCAGTTGTATCGCTCCGGGTCACCGTAGTGGTATCGCTGCGGGTCACCGTAGTGGTATCTTGCTGCACCACAGCAGTTGTGTCGCTCCGGGTCACCGTTGCAGTATCGCTCCTGACGACAGCCCTGAGGGTGTCAGGCTCCTGTCCTGCCAGCGTAAGCGGGAGGAACAGAAGGAAAGAAGCTATATACAGCGGCACTCTGCGCATCACCGGCAAATTTACTGAAAAAGTTGCATTGCAGTTGAGTTGAGCTTGAGGATGAAGAAAAAGGAGACGGCTTTTACAAAATTGTTGGAGCCGGATCAGAAAAAAGCAGGGGCCGGGTCAGAAAAAGCAGGAGCCGGGTCAGAAAAAGCAGGAGCCGGGTCAGAAAAAAGCAGGGGCCGGTCAGAAAAAGCAGGGGCCGGGCGCACAAAGCAGGAGCCGGGCACATAAAGCAGGAGCCGGGCGCACAAAGCAGGAGCCGGGCACACAAAGCAGGGGCCGGATCAGAAAAAGCAGGAGCCGGGTCAGAAAACTCTGCCCGGCTCCGGTGAACAACAACCATATAATAGCAAAAAACAAAATCAGTCTACATTGTCATTCAGATATGCATTATTTTCCCTGATGACAGGCTGGTTATCCTCATCGAGGGTAAGGGTGAACTTCGACACCTTGCTCCCCGCCGCCTTGCTGGCATTGTGGATGGTGATCTTCTTTCTCACATAGGCCGGCACCTCCTCGAAATCCTCGATATTGTCACTCATCGACTGGGTGGAGAGCCCTTCGTTCCTGATAACATTCTGCATGTGCTTCAGCTTGCGCAGCGTCCCCACGTTCCTGTCAGGCGCCTGCTGGGCGGGGCGGGCAGGAGCGGGCGAAATATCAATGTCACCGTCAGGCTCGAAATCAATCACTCCCTGGTTGAAGGAGGCGCTGTGAGGGGGAATGGCCCTGTCAGAGGCACGGGTAGACCGCACGATATACTGACCGTCATTCTCAGAGGCGGCGTCGGCGTGGCCTGGCTGCGGCGGAGCTGAATTCAGGCTGACAACCTCCTTCCTGAGGTTGGGTTTGACTCCCTCCAGGTCAGCACACTCCTCGAAGCCGGTTGCAACAACAGTGACACTGATGGCATCACCAAGCTCCTCATCAGTTGACAATCCTCTTATTATCAGCGCATCATCAGATACGGTCTCATATACATAATCAGTCAGCTCTCCAAGCTCATCCATGGTGATCTCGTTGGCTCCGGTGCCCGACTTGATGTTCAGAAGCAGGCTTCGTGCCCCGGTGATGTCACTGGAGCTCAGCAACGGCGAAGTAAGTGCAGCCTCAATAGCCCTGGTGGCACGCTCCTCGCCGGAGGCATTGCCTATTCCCATCAACGCAACACCCGAGTCACGCATCACCGTGTCAACATCGGCAAAATCGACATTTATATAACCGGTGCAGGTAATTATCTCGGCTATTCCCTTCACGGCATTCGCCAGCACATCATCAGCCCGTGCAAATGCGGCCGATACACCCTCATCGCCGTATATCTGCCTCAACCGTTCATTATTGATTACAATGAGCGAATCAACCTTGTCTCTCAGTTCGTTTATACCGCTTATTGCCAGCTTGATACGCTGATTCAGCTCTGAGCGGAACGGGATGGTAACCACGGCAACGGTGAGGAATCCTGCATCCTTGCAGGCCTGTGCTATCACGGGAGTTGCCCCGGTACCGGTACCTCCTCCCATGCCTGCTGTGATGAAGACCATCTTTGTGTTGCCTGAAAGCGCTTTCATGACATCTTCCATGTTCTCTATGGCGGAAGCACGACCTCTCTCAGGCTGACTTCCCGCACCAAGACCCTCGGTGGTAGTCTCGCCCAACTGCACCCTGACCGGCACCGGGCTATTCATAAGAGCCTGAAGGTCAGTGTTGCAAACGATGAAGTTGACATCCTTGATGCCCTTCCGGTACATGTGGTTGACAGCATTGCCTCCGCCGCCACCAATGCCCAGGACCTTTATTATTGATGACCTGTCAACGGGCAGGTCAAAATTCATTAGATCATCTGACATGGCTTCATCTTATTTTGTAGGTGTATCATCAAGTTTCTCGTCTGTAGCCTCAATGATCTTATCCCATAGACCCCGCAGCCTGTCACCCAGAAACTTGCCGGTCCGCCGTTGCCCGTCGTGGAACAGTTCATCATGTTCCACCTCTGCAGGTTCCTCTTTCACGGGCGGAGGTGTATGCATCGGCTGCTGGTGCTCTGCCACCGGCTCCTGATTTTTCACGCCGATGCGAGTGAAGGTTCTGGTCTCCTCCAGATATTCAATCCCCTGGAGTATCAGGCCCACGCTGGTGGCGTACATCGGCTGGCTGATCTCATCCCTGCCCTTTCCTGTGAGATGAACGTTGGGATGACCGATGCGCACATCCATCGCGGTTTTGAACCTGACCAGCTGCGGAAGGTTCTTCAGCATCGCGCCGCCGCCGGTGACAACCACTCCTGCGGTAAGTTTTTCGGCGAAGCCGGAATTCTGTATCTCGTAGTTGACTGCATCGAGTATCTCCTCCATACGGCTCTGGATGATGTATGCCAGATTCTTGAAGGAGATTTCCTTGGGCTCACGTCCGGCGATGCCGGGAATTGAAACCACCTTGTTCTCCGGAGCGATGTCGCCAATGGCAAAGCCGAATTTGATCTTCAGGTCCTCGGCCTGCTTCTGCAGTATGGCGCAACCCTCTCGGATGTCAGCAGTAACCATGTTGCCGCCAAACGGAATAACAGCCGTGTGCCTGATGACGTTGTCATAGTAGATGGCCACATCAGTGGTTCCTCCGCCGATGTCAACCAGCACCACGCCTGCCTCTTTCTCTTCATCGGTCAGCACGGCTTCGGATGATGCCAGTGGCTCGAGCATGAGGCTCATCAGGTTCATTCCTGCCTTGTTTATACACCTCTCGGTGTTGCGCGCCGAGGCAATCTGCCCTATCACGATATGGAAGTTGGCCTCCAGCCTCTTGCCGCAGATACCGATGGGATTGTTTATACCCGACTCGTTGTCAACGATATAGGTCTGCGGTATGACATGAATTATCTCCTCACCCACATCAATGGGGAGCTTGTACATGTCAGCCGTCAGACGGCGTATGTCGTTTATGTCAATCTCCGTCTCATGGGAGTCGCGCGTGATATAACCGCGGGCCATCTTGCTTTTGATGTGCCTGCCGGCGATACCGACAAAGACGTCGGTAAGGACGAGGCCTGTTCTTTCTTCAAGGTCATCTACGGTAGTTCGAATGGCCCTCACCGTCTCTTCAATGTTAAGCACCACACCGCGCTTGACCCCTGTAGAGGGTGTGTTGCTAAGTCCGAGTATCTCAATACCCCCGTTGCCGTCACTGCGCCCTACAATAGCAACGATCTTCGTCGTGCCAATGTCAATGGCTGCTACTAACTGATCTTTATTGCTCATAATTCAATTATATGGTTGTTCAACAATTATCATTTCCAGTTCACATAAGTCACACTCTCCTGAATCAGTCATGCATTTCATATATCTTCTGCGTTTTATCTATCTTCTCTGGCAGACAACCTGCCCCTTGTACTCAACATTTATCACCCTGTACCTGTCCCACCCTGCTACGGGCATCGCCTGGCGGTAAAAAACACGGAGGTTGTGCAGCTTCTCTTCATAATTTTCAACCCGACCCATTTTCACGGTGTGATTGCCCACATGGGGCACCAGTGTTACCCGTCCGTCACGACTCATGCTGAGCTGGTCAATCATCCCGTTCCAGAAGCTGTCTCCACGTATATAGTTCACCAGCTCAAAGGCTTGCGCAAGGTTTGCGGTCTTCTCCGACTCAAAAATGTTTGTGCCGGTCATCTGCTCGGAATTAAAGACCATATCAATCTCCAGGATATGCAGGTTGGGTGTGTAAAGATTATGCCTCCTCATGATGACACCTTCGCGGTCAATGAAGAAATCACCTCCGTACGATGCCATCACCCTCATCACCGGCTCCCGCTGGTTACCGTATACGTGAAGCTTCATGTCTTCGGAGATGTAGACTTCCGCCACCCTCAGCTCGGTGAATGCCTTCACCCGCTCTTCGAGCTTCGTCAAGGGTATATCTCTGATCTTCTGGCCGGTAACCCTGATGCCTGTGGCTCTCAGTGCATTCATGATGTCATTGTTGGTAACGAACTGGTGCTTTGACGAGTCAGCAAGGTTAATGACCACTCCCTCGCATATTGCATCAGCCGTCATTTTGCTGATGAATACCGGGGTAAGGAACAGCGCTGTTCCGGTAATAATGGTCACTATTCTCATCAAAATACTCATCCGTTCCTCCTCTGTCTCAAGCGTTTCTGTTTTTCAGCATTTCCGTTATCGGTTCAACAAATCTGTCTATATCGCCTGCGCCGATAGTCAGCAACAGGCCCTTTTTCACACTATTCAAAGCAGGCAACAGCTCCTCCTTCGTCACAACCTTCACATTCCGGTTCTTCATCATTCCCGCGATCATATCCGAGGAGACACCCGGGATTGGCATTTCCCTCGCGGGATAGAGTGTCAGCAGTATTATTTCGTCGAGCCTGCTGAGTGCCTCCGCGAAGCCATCGGCGAAATCGCGCGTACGGCTGTAGAGATGCGGCTGGAAAATGCCGGTGACATGCTTCCCTGGCCAGAAGTCGCGTACGGCGCTGACAAGCGCGTTTATCTCCTGCGGATGATGTGCGTAGTCATCAATGTAGATTATATCATTGCCGGAGTATCTGACGTCAAACCGGCGGCGCACTCCACGGTAAGAACCAACAGCGCTCCGTATGATTTCGGGTGAAACGCCTGCACACCAGGCTGCTGCAGATGCTGCGGTGGCATTAAGTATATTCACCATGCCCGGAAGATGGATGCGGACATTCCTGACCGACTCACCAGGAGTGATAATGTCAAATGTGTAGCTCCCCTCCTCCTTCCTGACGGATTCAGCCCTGAACGAGGCTTCCGCACCGGTTCCGTAAGTATAAATGGTGACATCGCCCGGAAGCGAGAGCGATGATGCAATGTTTTCATTGAGGATGAGTGTCCCTCCGGGACGAACCCTGTGACAGAACTCTTCGTAGGCTTCAACCATCGACTCGGCTGTGCCGTATATATCAAGGTGATCAGGATCAATTGCGGTAACCACCGCGATGAGAGGAGAGAGATGCAGGAAAGACCTGTCGAACTCATCTGCCTCCATCACCGTATAGCGGCTTTCGGAGAGAAGCAGGTTGGTATTGTAATTTACGGATATGCCACCAAGGAAGGCTGAACAACCAACCGGCGAAGAGCTCAGCCAATGGGCAGTCATAGTACTCACGGTGGTCTTTCCATGGGTTCCTGCCACGGCAATTGCATCGGTTTCACCGGATATTACCCCGAGAATCTCGGCACGCTTGTATATGGTATATCCGTTGTTCCTGAAGAAGTTAAGGAGTATGCTCTCCCCGGGTATCGCAGGGGTGTAGACTATCAGCACCCGGTCATTCCCGGAAGGCTCCGAAAACAGCACGGGAAGAGAGTCAATGCTGTCTTCATAGGTTATGATGCACCCCTCCTCCGTGAGAGCATCGGTAAGCTTGCTCCTGGTACGGTCATACCCGCAGATGATGTAATCCTGTGACAGAAAATAGCGCGCCAGCGCGCTCATTCCTATCCCTCCTATCCCCAGGAAATAGATACCCTCTATGTTTGTCAGTCCCCTCATCAGCTATTCTGTATTTAACTATCCGTCACTTTTCTTTTGTCCTGTTTTCTCTCTGGTGGTTCCCTGTTTTCTCTCTGGTAGTTCCCTGTTTTTTTCTCTCTTCTATCGTTTTTTCCGTTCTTCGCCCTGATTATCACTTCTTGTTCACCGGGAGGCGTCATATTATCTCTTCACCATTTTCAATACTTCCCTGGCAATCACCTCATCTGCATCGCGGATTGCCATCTTCCTGATGTTCTCTGACAGTGAGTTTCGCCTTGTGCTGTCATCAACAAGCTCCAGAGCAGTTTCAACAAGCTTATCCCGGGCATCCGCATCGCGCACCAGCAGTGCTGCCTCCCTGTTCACCAGCGCCATCGCGTTGTGCGTCTGGTGGTCTTCCGCCACGTTTGGCGATGGGACCAGTATCACCGGTTTGCCCACCAGTGCCAGCTCTGAGATTGTACCGGCGCCGGCACGCGAGATTATTACGTCTGCGGCGGCATAGGCCAGCTCCATGCGGCTGATGAAGCCGTTGACCCTGATGCGGGTTACACCCCTGGCCTCAGCCGCATCGCGCATACGGTCATAATAATGGCTGCCGGTCTGCCAGATCATCTGCTTCCCCGATGTCTCAATAAGGTCCATGCTGCCACACACACTGTCATTCAGCGTGCCGGCGCCAAGTGACCCGCCAAGAAGCAGTATCACCGGCATCTCCGGATCCAGGTTAAAATACCTGAGAGCCTCCCCGCGCAACGAGGCGAGGTTGTCATATACCTGCCTGACAGGATTGCCCGTAAGCATTATCTTCTCCTTCGGGAAATACTTTTCCATCCCCTCATAGGCCACGCAGATACGTACGGCTCTCCTGGCCAGCAGCTTGTTTGTGACACCTGCATAGCTGTTCTGCTCCTGTATCAGAGTCGGTATATGACGCTGCTGTGCCTGTTTCAGGACCGGTCCTGATGCATATCCACCCACTCCTGCAACGACATCAGGATCAAACTTTTTGATTATCTGCCCTGCCCTGATCATGCTGCGGAAGAGCCTGAAAGCAACGCTGATATTCCTGATGCTGCCACTTCTGACCAGTCCGGACACCGGCAGCCCCACAATCTCATAACCGGCATCGGGTACCTTCTGCATCTCCATCTTTCCCTCGGCGCCCACAAACAGGATCCTCACATCCGGCTCTATCCTCCGCAGAGCATTGGCAATGGCAATAGCCGGGAAGAGATGACCGCCGGTGCCGCCCCCGCTGATGATGATCCTTATGTTTCTGTTGCCCATGGTTATCTGTAATTCATCTGTTTCTTCCCTTTGCCGGTCATGCCGGGATTTTATCTGTCTGTTCCTCTTCAGATAGTCTCTCCTGCCGCTCCCGCGCATTCATTACCCTCGATACGCTCAGCATCGCACCCAGTGCAAAGCTGATCACTATCACCGAGGTGCGTCCCCAGCTTATCATCGGCAGCGTCTGCCCCGTCACCGGTGCGATCCCCACAGCCACCATCATGTGCAGGAAAGCCTGTAATACTATCATTACCGTCAGCCCCAACACCATCAGGGCCGGGAACGCATAATCACATTTTCGCGCTATCTGCACCCCCCGGTACATCAGCGCCAGATAAGCCATTATCACTATTACCGCTCCGAAGAGCCCGTACTCCTCTACAATGATCGCAAAGATGAAGTCGGAGTTCGACTGCGGAAGGAGGTTTCTCTGGGTGCTCTTGCCGGGCAGCTTGCCGAAGATTTTGCCCGTGGAGATGGCTATATTGGCCTGGTTTGCCTGATAGTTGGCATCGGCAGAGTTCTCTTTGTTGATACGTGCCTCAATACGGTTCTTCCATACCTGCACACGGTTGTTATCCTTCTTGAAGACAAGCAGCAGCGAGGCAAAGAGTATCACCACTGCCACCCCCAGACCCACATAGGCCAGGATAAACTTAATGGGAATACGGCCGATAAAAAGTATGATCATGCTGATCATGAAGATCATGACAGCGGTGGAGAGGTTCTCCGACATGATCAGTACACAGACTATCCCGACCGGCACCACCAGCTTCATGGTCACCACTCTGAAATTGTTCAGCTCATGCTGATATACAGTCAGTCCCCGCGCCAGGTAAATCACAAGCGCCACCTTCGCAAGGTCAGAGGTCTGGAGTCTCAACCCGATCACAGGTATCTCAAGCCAGCGGGTTGCCTGGTTGATGCTCACCCCTGCGAAAAGCGTAATCACAAGAAGCAGTATCGCCACAACCAGCCCTATGGTGGCAAACTGCATATATCTGATATAAGGTATCCAGTGGGTGACAACAATGATCAGCAGACCCAGCATCAGCATGATGAACTGGGAGCGGAGAAAATAGAAGGTGTTTCCGTGATGCGACGCATAGGCCACGCTGACCGACGAGCTGTAGACCGACAGCAGCGACAGCAGCATGAAGAAGGCGATGAGGCCCCACAGATACCTGTCGCCCTTAAAAAACCTTTTTATCGTCACATCCGCCATACTATCATTTTTGCTTCATCAGTAATCCCTTCTCATTCTCCTCCCGGGTGTTCCTCCCTTTTTACCCTCTCTAAGCATTTCCGCCACCCCTACAGATTCTTCACACACATTTTAAACTGCTGCCCGCGATCCTCATAATTATTGAACAGGTCGAAGCTGGCACACGCCGGCGACAGCAGCACCGTATCGCCCTTGTGAGCGAGATAATAAGCTGACTTGACCGCCTCCTCCATCGAGCCTGTCTCGACGATGGTGGGGACCAAATCGCTAAAGGCACTGATGATCTTCGAGTTATCCCTGCCGAGGCAAACGATGGCCTTCACCTTCTCCTTTACCACGGTGTTGAGCTCGCTGTAGTCATTCCCCTTGTCAATGCCTCCGGCGATCCACACCACATCGGTTTTCACGCATTCAAGGGCATACCAGGTGGAGTTGACATTGGTCGCCTTCGAATCATTGATGAAATTGATGCCTGCCACCATGATGACTGACTCCAGCCGGTGCTCTACTCCCTGGAAGTCTGCCAGACTCTCGCGTATTGTCACCTTGCGGATTTTCAGAACCTTTCCGGCGATAGCCGCGGCCATCGAGTTGTAGGTATTGTGGCGTCCTTTCAGCGCCAGGTCGTGAATGGTCATAAGGCTGGTTTTTTGGGTTATGTTTAGAATCATGTTTTCGTTTTCAATGCATGCTGCCATCCCCTCGCACCTGTCAATGGAGAATGGAAGGGAACGGGCGTTGATGATGCGCGCGGCCACCTCACGGGCAGTCACCGGATCATCTGCACACCAGATGAAATTGTCAGCTGCGGTCTGGTTCTGAATCACTCTCATCTTGGAGTCGACGTAGTTCTGCATCTCATGGCCATACCTGTCGAGATGGTCAGGGGTGATGTTCATCAGAATGGCGATTTCTGCCCTGAAGTCATACATTCCATCAAGCTGGAAGCTGCTGAGTTCTATCACGTAGTAATCATATCCGCCCTCTGCCACCGCCATCGCGAAGCTGTTTCCCACGTTCCCGGTCATGGCCACGTTGAGCCCGGCCTTCTTCATCATGTGATAGATCAGGTTGGTGGTTGTGGTCTTCCCGTTGCTTCCGGTCACACATATCTTGAGAGCATCAGTATAACGGCCGGCAAATTCTATCTCGGAAATCACCGGTATGCCCTTCTCCCGGATGGCCACAACAAGCGGGTTATCCTCGAGCAGGCCCGGGCTCTTGATCACCTCCGCAGCGTTCATAATCAGCTCAGGGGTGTGCTTTCCCTCTTCAAAAGAGATGTTGTGAGAGACCAGTATCTCACGGTACTTTTCCTTTACCGTGCCACTGTCACTCACGAAAACATCAAATCCCTTCTGCTGAGCCAGCACGGCTGATCCCGTACCGCTCTCTCCCGCACCCAGTATTACAATTCTTTTGTTCATTCTATCTTCTCTTCACCCGTACCTCGCCTGATTCATTCTCTCTTCTCTTCACCCGCACCCCGCCTGATTCATCCTCTCTTCTCTTCACCCGCACCCCACTTGGTTCATCCTCTCTTTTCTTCACCCGCACCCTGCCTGGTTCATCCTCTCTTCTCTTCACTCACACCCCGCCTGGTTCATTCTCTGCCGTATCTGCAATGCCACCGGGCCTGGTTCGCTTTCTATCTTGTTTTCAGTGTCACCACGCTGATCACAGCCAGTATTATTGCCACAATCCAGAAACGTGTAACTATCTTTGGTTCAGCATATCCCTTCTTCTGATAGTGGTGATGCAGCGGCGCCATCAGGAAAATGCGCCTCCCCTCGCCATATTTCCGTCTGGTTCTTTTAAACCAGCTTACCTGCAGCATCACCGAGAGGCTCTCCACGAAGAAGATTCCGCAGAGGATTGGTATCAAAAGCTCTTTTCTTATCACGATGGCGAAGACGGCAATGATCCCTCCGAGGGTCAGGCTGCCGGTATCGCCCATAAATACCTGTGCCGGGTAGGAGTTATACCACAAGAACCCCACAAGGGCTCCCGCGAAGGCGGCGGCAAAGATCACCAGCTCGCCGATATTCGGCAGGTACATTATGTTAAGGTAGCTGGCATAGATGATGTTACCCGATACATATGCCAGAATCCCGAGCGTCACTCCCGCCACGGCGCTGGTACCCGTCGCCAGTCCGTCGAGGCCATCAGTCAGGTTAACCCCGTTCGAAACGGCAACAACCACAAATACCACCATAGCCATAAAGACCAGCCAGCCAAGCAGTTGTTTTGTTTTGCCCCTGGCGAATGGAACAAGCCACGCATAGTCAAACTCATTGTTCTTCACGAAGGGGATGGTTGTCTTGGTCGATTTGACATTTACGGCTGTAGAGTGTTGTTGGAGCTCAACGATTTGATTATCAGCAGTACCGGCCGGATCATCATACGCGGCATCAGCCGTAGCCACAGTGACTCCTGCCGGCGGAGTGACATTTATGCGCACAACAACATCGTCGCTCAGATAGAGGGTCAGAGCTACTATCAGACCAAGCCCTGTCTGTCCGAGTATCTTGAACCTGCCGGGGAGCCCCTCTTTGTTCTTTTTGAATATCTTGATGTAATCATCCATGAACCCGATGAATCCCACCCAGATTGTGGTTATGATCATCAGGATGATATAGACGTTGTCGAGCCTGGCGAAAAGAAGCACCGGCACGAGGATGGATGCTATTATGATAAGGCCGCCCATTGAGGGGGTGCCCTGCTTGCGGTACTGTCCCTCGAGATCGAGGTTGCGGATTGTCTCCCCTATCTGTTTGCGCTGCAGGAAATAAATGATCCTTTTGCCGATCAGCATGGCAATCAGCAGGGAGGTAATGACAGCTGCGGCAGACCTGAATGAGATGTAGTTGAAAACCCCTGCGCCGGGGAAACCCAATGTGTCAAGATATCTGAAGAGATAGTACAGCATGTCAACTCATTTTAAATGCTTTGCGCAGTTCCTCCCTGTCATCGAAGTGATGTCTCACACCCTTAATCTCCTGGTAGGTCTCATGCCCCTTGCCTGCAACCAGCACGATGTCACCCGGCGTGGCCAGCATCACTGCAGCCCTTATGGCATCGGCGCGGCCGGTGATGCGTATCATCTTAGAGACAGCATCCGGTGCAAGGCCGGCCTGCATCTCATCAATAATGGTGTCAGGGTCCTCGCTGCGGGGATTGTCGGAGGTCAGTATCAGCCTGTCAGCACCCGCAGCGGCAATACGTGCCATCACCGGCCGCTTCGTCCGGTCACGGTCGCCTCCCGCTCCTACCACTACTATCAGCCTGCCTGCACCCTGACGCAGCCTGTTAATGGCTTCAATCACGTTCTCTACCGCGTCAGGGGTATGTGCATAGTCAACTATGCCGATTACTCCCATGTCAGAGCGGATAACCTCCATGCGGCCGTCAACAGGACGAAGGCTGCTGAGTACCGGCAGCACCTCCTCTTTATCTGCTCCAAGCAGAATGGCTCCGCCAAAAACGGCCAGCAGGTTTGATGCGTTATAGTCGCCTATGAAACGGGTCCATACCTCGGTGCCGTTGATCTTCAGGAGCATTCCCCCGAATCCCTGCTCTATTATGTTGCACCGGAAGTCGGCCATGCCGCGCATGCTGAAGGTATGCTTCGAGGCTCTGCAGTTCTGTATCATGACGCTCCCGTTGCGGTCATCGTTGTTGACAAGTGCAAACGCTTCGGGCGTGAGCCCGTCAAAGAACTTCTTCTTGGCTGCCAGGTAATTGTCAAAAGTCCCGTGGTAATCGAGATGGTCATGTGTAAGGTTGGTAAAAATGCCTCCGGCAAAATGGAGCCCGGCAATGCGCTTCTGCTCAACGGCATGGGAGCTCACCTCCATAAATACATACTCACATCCCTTATCAACCATCGCGGCAAGAAGGGCATTGAGCCTGACCGGATCAGGGGTTGTGTGGGTGGCTTCGCACCGTGTGCGGAAGACATAGTTGCAGACCGTGGAGAGGAGGCCGCACTTGTAACCCAGCACATCGAACATTTTATAAAGAAGCGTGGCTATGGTGGTCTTGCCGTTGGTGCCGGTGATGCCCGTGAGTCTCAGCCTGCGCGAGGGATGGTCATAGAAGGCCGAGGCTGCCATGCCTGTTGCAGCAGCAGAGTCATCTACAACGATCATGGTCACACCCTCATGAAGGACTTCCGGAAGCTGCTCACAGATAACAGCGGCAGCGCCTGCCTCCACGGCTTGACTGATGAATGCATGACCATCGCACTTCGTGCCACGAACAGCTATAAAAAGGCTTCCCGCCTTTACCTCACGCGAGTCAGCCGTAACAGCGGTGATAAGCTTTGCCTGATCTCCGTAAATGTATGTTACACTCAGCTCCTTCAGTATATGTTTTAACTCCTTCATCACTTCATTTTCATCTCATCTGCACCTGTATCCCTGACTGACGCTCATCTCAACCTCAGTTCTACTGCCACCGTTGCTCCCCTGGACACCCTGACTCCGGGCTGTGGCGACTGCTTCACCACCCTTCCGCGACCGGTGTAATGCACCCGCAGCCCGCTGTTCTCAAGCATGTAAACCGCATCGCGCAAACCCATCCCCACCACATTCGGCATGACCCCCCCGGCAACCGTGAGGTCATTCTTTCCCACTTCACTTGCAGCTTCGCGAAGCGAAACCTTTTCATCACCCTCCGGGTTGAGTGCACGGAGATCACGATAAAAGCTGTTTGCATAAACCTTGTCAGCAATCTCCTTGAATACGGGACCCGATACCACGTTCCCGTAATAGACCCGGTTGGAAGGTGAATTGACAACCACAATACAGGAGTAGAGCGGATTATCAGCGGGGAAGTAACCCACAAACGATGCCTGGTATGATATCCCTGAGCCTGAGCGGTATCCGTGTCTGGCGTTTGCTATCTGCGCCGTGCCGGTTTTGCCCGCAATTTTGTAATTGCTGTTCTTCAGGTTTTTGGCGGTGCCATCTTCAACGACACCTTCGAGGAGCGACTGCGCCTTGCGGATGGTGGACCGGGAGCAGATGGCATTGGTGATCACCTCGGTGCCAAACGATTTCACTACCCGGTTGCCATCCCTGACCTCAGTGACAAACCTGGGCTTTACCATCCTGCCGCCGTTGGCCACGGCATTATAGAAAGTAAGTATCTGCAGGGGAGTCATCTGCACCTCGTAACCGTATGACATCATTGGCAGCGAGACACCTGACCAGAGCTTGTCGCCCGGAGCACGGATGACGGGCTTACCCTCACCCTTGATCTGCAGGCCGAGAGGCTTGTTGATCATCATCGAACAGAGACGGTCAACGTACCGGCGGGGGTTGTCCTTGTAGTTATCGTAGATGATTTTGGCGGTTCCCACGTTTGAGGAGTGCTCAAACACCTCGCGGGCAGTGATTTTGCCCAGCCCCTTATCCTCATGATCACGTATCACCTTGTCATAATACTTTACAGTGCCGTCGCCGGTGTTGATTGTATCATGAAGATCGATGACTCCATCTTCCAGTGCAACGATCATCGACATCAGCTTGAAGGTTGAGCCGGGCTCCGTGCTTTCGCCGACGGCGTAGTTATAGGTCTCATGATATAATCCGTCAGAGCCTGTCTCGAGGTTTGCGATGGCTTTGATGTCGCCGCTCTTCACCTCCATCACCACGGCACAACCGTGATGGGCCTTGTGTTTCACGAGCTGCTTGTACAAAGCGTTCTCTGTCGCATCCTGAAGGTCAAGATCGATGGTGGTGACAATGTCATTCCCGGGGCGGGCGTGTATCGTCCCGAGGTTATCAACATCAATCCATGCTCCTCCTGTCAGGCGCTGCTGCACCTTCAGCCCGTCCTTCCCCGCGAGATAACTGTTGAATGATCCCTCAATGCCGACGATGTTCGCGAGCGTGTCCTCCGTGATATATCCTATTGTTCGCCTCGCGAGAAGTCCGTTTGGCATAATGCGCCTGTTTTCAGGCTGGTAGAGCAGACCGCCGCGGAATCTGCCTTCACGGAAGATCGGGAGCTCCTTCAGATGCTTGAGTGTCTCGTAACTCACATGTCTCCTGACAAGGTAATACCTGTCTCCACGCTTGCGTGCACTGGTGAGGGCATTCTTCCACCCCTCGGGTGTGTTGCCGCCGACATGCTTCGAGAGACCGCGGCAGAGTCCGTTGATGCCGTTGGCCCAGGTGGTGTCAGCCATGCCTGAGCTGCGGGTGTCCATGTAGACAGTGTAGTACGGGACTGAGCTGGCCAGGATGCGGCCGTCGTCAGAGAGGATATCACCCCTGGCAGCTATGTCAACATGCCTGCGAAACACAACCTTGTCAGCCATGGCGGCCCACTTGTCTGACTGCACAAACTGCAGGATGATGATACGGATGAAGACGGCGATAGCCATCACTGCCACAATACCGTAAATAACCCCGGTACGGGCAAGAATCTGGTCTTTCGGTTTGTTCGTCTTCTTCATGGGTCAGGTATGGTTCTGTCTGTCGGGCGGTTGAAGTTTTACCGGTTATTCATTCACTACTATTCTGTATGGCGGCTCACGGAGCTCCTCAAGGCCGAGGCCCCGTTCCTTCACCAGATCAGTTATCTCACTCTGGCGGCTCACGCTCCCAAGGTCAGCAGAGACGGAGAGCGCCTCTGCCCGAAGGTCCCTTACCTCCTGTTCGAGCACGGTTATCTCGCGCTCCATACGTTCCGCGTTGAACCTGTTGGCAATGAAGATTATTGCCAGCAACACTATCAGTATAGAGTATCTTATATCCTTGAGGATTATGCTGTCAGAGATGACTGTTCCGCTTATCAGCCCCTTGAGGAAGATGCCCCTGCTTTTGCCATTGCCTTTACCTTTGCCCTCAGCGGGCGAAGATTTCGCTTGAGTGCCCTGCCCCTCAGAGTACCTTGAAGTCTGGACTTGTGCATGACTATGCACCTGATCCCGAACATGGTTTCGCATCTGACCCTGTGCCTGATCTTCCGTCTGACCTGACATCTTGCTTCGCCTCTGGCCTGGTGCCTGATCTTCCTCCAGACCCTGATTGCCAGGCTCATGATCAGCAGGATTATACCCTGATGAGCGACGGTCATCTTCCATCGCCCGGTAAATCATATCATTCTGGTATCTGTCTCCCGGCTCCCCCATCCTTCTCAAACCTTCTCCGCTATCCTGAGCCTGGCGCTGCGTGCACGGCTGTTATTCATTATCTCCTGCTCCGTCGGGACAATCACCTTGCGGTTCACCACCCTGAGAGGCGCACTTACATTCCCGTAAAAATCCTTCTCACTCTCACCCTCGAAATTGCCGCTGCGGAAAAAGTTTTTCACCAGCCTGTCCTCAAGGGAGTGATATGTGATTACTGCCAGCCTTCCTCCGGGCTTCAGTAACTGCAGAGCCTGTGTCAACATCTCCTTCAATGCAACGAGCTCACTGTTCACTTCTATCCGGAGCGACTGAAACAGGCGCGCCCAGAACTTGTTCTCCTCTCTTGGCGGCACGAGGTCTCTGAGTGTCACTGTGAGATCCGTGACTGTTGTTACCGGCTTTACGGCCCTGGCCTTTACGATTGCTGCTGCCAGCCTCCGCGACGTGGTCAGCTCACCGTAGTTGTAGAAAATATCAGCCAGCCTTTCCTCCTCGTAAGACCAGAGGATGTCGGATGCCTTCACTGACGACTGCCTGTTCATCCGCATATCAAGTTTGGCGTTGCCGCGAAACGAGAATCCCCTCTCCTGCTCGTCGAACTGGTGAAATGACACACCCAGATCGGCTATCAGTCCGTCAATGGCTTTTACACCGTGGTAACGCAGGTTGTTCTTCAGATACCTGAAGTTCTGGCAGAGGAAGGTGAACCGTTCGTCATTGATGAAATTGGCAACAGCATCAGAATCCTGATCAAAAGCAATCAGCCTGCCGGTGGTAAGCTTCTCGAGGATGGCCCGTGAGTGTCCGCCGCCTCCAAATGTTACGTCGACATAAATCCCTTCAGGCTTGAGGTTGAGCCCTGCAATGCTTTCTTCCAGCAGTGCCGGGAGATGATATACTGTCATTATGATGAGCCGGCATCGGGAGTGCCAAGCAGTTTCTCCGCCAGGTTGGCGAAGTCGTCGGAAGGCATGTCGATACGGGCATAAACCTCCTCAGCCCACATTTCGATGCGACCGTCCTGCCCGGCCAGAACAACATCTTTTTGTATTCCGGCAAGGTCAAGGAGGCGCTTTGGGATAAGCAGCCTGTTGCTGCTGTCAAGTGCTACTTCGGCGGTACCCTTGAAGAAATTGCGGAGAAAGATATTGTGTTCCCTGTTGTATGGGTTGATCCTGCTGCGAATCTTCTCAAGCTGCCTGTTCCAGTCATCAATCGAGTACAATACCAGGCACCCTTCGAAGATATCTTTTCTGACCACAAAGCGATCTTCAGCTGCCGGTGGCATCTGCTTTTTAAACGCTGAGGGAAGGATTACTCTTCCCTTGGCGTCAAGTCTGCATGAATAATCGCCGATGAATGTGGCCATCACAGTTGTTGTTTCAAATGGCTAAAGTAGGAATTAATTTCCCACTTTCCTCCACTTTTCTCCATTTTTCTTCACTATTGTTGAAAACTTTGTTTCCGGAGCGAAAATTGTGTGTGATGGCAGAAAAATTTGATATTTGCTATATGCTGTAATACAATGCTTTATGACCTTTTTGGAAGATTGTCTGCCTTGCGGGCAAAATATGATTTTAAATTCCCATTCTGCAATGCTTTCTCCGCTGCTGCCCTCCGCCGGATGGTCATCCTGATTATTCCGGGCCAAAGTGTACCGGTGATTCCGGACCAAAGTGAGCCACCTATGCTGATCCAAAGTGAGCCACCCATGCTGATCCAAAGTGAGCCACCAATGCTGATCCAAAGTGAGCCACCCATGCTGATCCAAAGTGAGCCCTAATAACCAGTCATCCCGGGTAAAACCATGGTCCACGGTGCCACTTCGCCGCAGGCGAGAAGGTATTGAAGTCAGCGGTTACCCCCATTAAGAATTCACCGCAGGCGAGAAGGTATTGAAGTCAGTGGTTACCCCCATTAAGAATTCATCGAAAGCAATCAGGTATTGAAGCCAGCGCTTGCCTCCTGTAACAATTCGTAGCAGGCGATATACGATTATAAATCCTCATGTTTATCTTTGCAATCGTTTAAGGTGACAAAATGGAACACTCCGTCAATCCTCTCCAGGTGGATGTTGAGAAAATTCTCGCTGACAAGAACCCGAAGATTCACAGGATTCTCCCCGGTTTTGTGATTCGTTACCTCAAACGCATTGCACACCAGGACAGCATTAATGAAATCCTGCGCAAATTCGCGCATCTGCGCGGCGCTGCCTTTAACGATGCAGCCCTTGAATACATGGGCATCACATACCGTGCCCACGGCGTTGAGAACCTGCCCAGGGGAGGCAGGAACATTTTCGTTTCAAACCACCCCCTTGGCGGCCTTGACGGCATGGTCTTCATGAGCGAGCTCACCAGGCACTTTCCCGAAATAAAATTTCCGGTAAATGATATCCTGCTTTATATCGAGAATTACAGTGACATCTTCCTCCCGGTGAACAAGGTTGGCACCTTCGGCCGCGATGCGGCCAAACTGATGGAAGAGGCTTATGCTTCAGACTATCAGCTTCTTAATTTTCCCGCAGGGATATGCTCCAGGAAAATCAGGGGCGTGATAACTGACCTGCCATGGCAGAAAAGCTTCATCGTCAAGGCTGTACAGCACCAGCGCGATATCGTACCGTGCTACTTCTCGGGACGCAACAGCTCATTCTTCTACAACCTCGCCAACTTCAGAAAATTTATAGGGTTTAAAATGAACATAGAGATGCTCTACCTGGTTGACGAGATGTTCAGGCAGAATGGCAAGGACATTGACGTCTACTTCGGTGAACCGATACCCTGGCAGACATTTGACAAGTTCAGGAAGCCGCAGGAGTGGGCTGACATGGTACGTGAGAAAACATATAATTTACCGGAAAGATTTAAAAGCAGTTAACTATTATTTCTTACTTTTAGCTTTCAATTCAATCTTTTTGTGGATAAGAAAATGGAAATTGGCAAAGCGGAGCCCCTGGGTGAGGCTGTGCCCGCGGAAGACCTGGAAGCGGAACTGGCCAGGATTGGTTACCTGAGAAAGACGAACAACGCCAATAACGAGGTATATATCTTTGACCACCGGAATTCGCCATTGCTTATGCAAGAAATAGGCCGTATCCGCGAGCTGACCTTCAGGCATGCCGGAGGAGGTACCGGTAAAGCGCTGGATCTCGACGAATATGACCTCGATCCGGACCGTCCACAAAAACAGCTGATAATATGGGATCCGGACAACCGCGAGATAATCGGCGGGTACCGCTTCATCTTCCCGGAACAGAAGGATAAGGATTTTACGGTTAACCGTTTTGCCTCGTCATCGTACTTCACTTTTTCGCGAAAATTCATTAAAAAATATCTCCCGCACACCATGGAGCTGGGACGCTCGTTCGTCAGACCGGAATACCAGAGCACCGCAATGGGCCGCAAGAGCCTATTCTCCCTTGACAACCTGTGGGACGGGCTGGGGGCTATAATCATAGATAACCCGCGGGTACGGTACCTGTTCGGGAAAGTGACGATGTACACCCATTACAATGTGCAGGCACGAAACATGATCCTTTATTTCATGCTGAAACACTTCCCCGATCCTGATAAGCTGGCAATGCCTGATAACCCTATCTTCGTTGATATCAACAAGGAGGAGATGGAGAGGCTTTTTGTCGGAAAACATTTCAGGGATGACCTGAAGATTCTTGGCCATGAGGTTCGCAGGCTGGGTGAAAAAATCCCTCCGCTGATAAATGCCTATATGAATCTTTCGCCAACGATGAGATGCTTCGGAACATTCATCAACCACCATTTCGGGAATGTTGAGGAGACAGGGATTATGATCACGGTGCGGGATATTTACATCGAAAAGGTCAACCGGCACCTGGCATCATACAGGGAGGATTTTGACATCTCGCATTAGGTTGGCAACCTCTTCTTTTACAAAGATCTGCCTGTAGATTAGCTTTGGGTTATCGCTAATCTTACCATATCTGTCCGAGATTAGTTTCGCGTTGCCGCTTGTTCTACTTAACCACCTGGGTTTTGAAAGCGATCACATCCCTGATCAGGTACGCGTCAGGATACTTGCTCTGTATCTCGAAGAATACCTTTGCGGCTTCCTCGCGGGTGCGGAAATCACCCACTTTCACCTTAAACCAGTTGGGACGGTCGAAGGTGCGGTATGCGGGAATGTCAGGATATTCATCCATGAATTGTGCGCAGATCTTGTTGGAGTCTTCGTTTGCCGTTCGGTGACCGCCGCGGTAGATCTGTATGCGCCATCCGTCAAGGCCGTTTTTCGAGGCATTCATAAGGATATGCCGGCTGACAAGGGTATCGATTGCAGGGTCCTGTAATACTACAAGACGATCTGCCATGTAGCGCGGACGTCCATCATTCATAAGCTCCTCAACACCCAGGCCTCTCTGCGCGGTCAGTGACAGCGGCAGGAGGGTGGAAAATAGCGTGGCAAGCAACAGTGATTTCATCAGGTTGCTCATCATTGATTGTCTCGCTCCTCTTGTCAGTGATCTCATGCGGCAAATATACAGCTGTTTTTCCGGGTTGTCCTGTGCAAAAATTATTCCAGAATCTTGAGAGGGGGCTCTCTTTACTCCTCCAGTGCTCTGGCCAGCTCGTCGGTTATCTCAAGGTTATGATATACAGCCTGCACATCATCGTCATCCTCAAGAGCCTCAATGAGCCTCATGACCTTGCGGGCCGATTCCACGTCAAGTGTTTTTGTATCCTTCGGGACCCTCTGGAGCTTGGCCTCATCCGGTTCGATCTCAAGTTCTTCCAGTTTACGGTTAAGATTTCCGAAGTCATCCATGGCGCATGTGACTGTTATTATATCTTCATCAGTCTCAATATCTTCAGCGCCTGCATCGATAAGTTCGAGCTCAAGGCTTTCCATATCCCTGGAGCCGACATCTTCGGGATTGATTGTAAAGACACCCTTCCGGTCAAACAGGAAGGTCAGGGAACCGTTCGGTCCGAGAGTCCCGTTATACTTGCTGAAGATGAACCTTATGCTTGAAAGAGTGCGGTTTGTGTTGTCAGTAAGGCCTTCGACAAACACGGCGATGCCGTTCGGGCCATAGCCCTCGTAGGTAATCTCATTGTATGCCTCGGCATCTGAGCCGCCGGCTTTTTTGATAGCTCTCTCGATGTTGTCCTTGGGCATGTTGACACCCTTGGCGTTTTGTATTGCCAGCCGCAGGCGTGCGTTGCCGGCAGGGTCAGTGCCACCCTCACGTACTGAGATCGTTATTTCCTTTATGATCTTGGTAAAGATCTTTCCTCTCTTTGCATCAGCCGCTCCCTTTTTGCGTTTGATGGTTGACCATTTATTGTGACCTGACATATGGATAAATTCTTACAAAACACAAAAATATACAATTCCTGAAATCTGCAATCACGATACCTTGTGAGGTCTCCTCTGACCTGATAAGAACGACCTTCAGACTTTTTCCTACCTTTGCTTCGGTTATGCCCAAAAAATACTATATAGAGACTTATGGCTGCCAGATGAATGTTGCTGACAGCGAGGTTGTTGCATCAATTCTTTCAGATGCCGGATATTCACCATCCGTAAGTATTGACGATGCTGACATTATACTCGTCAACACCTGCTCTATCCGTGAGAATGCCGAACAACGGGTATGGGGCCGCCTTGACCTGTTCCGGGCACAAAAAAAGAAACGCCCGCAGGTTATTGTGGGCGTGCTGGGATGCATGGCCGAACGGCTGAAGGAGAAGCTCCTCGAGAGCGGCAAGATGGTGGATATTGTTGCAGGACCGGATGCCTACCGTGATCTCCCGATGCTGGTTGAGACCGCTGCCGCAGGTAACCCTGCTGTCAACGTGCTGCTTTCCCGCGAGGAGACTTATGCAGACATCTCGCCGGTACGCCTCGGGAGCAACGGTGTTTCCGCGTTTATATCAATCATGCGCGGCTGCAACAACATGTGCGCATATTGCGTGGTGCCCTATGTGCGCGGTGCAGAGCGAAGCCGTGATCCGGAGTCGATTATTAGGGAAGCGAAGGAGGCTTTTGATATGGGCTTCCGCGAAGTAACCCTGCTGGGGCAGAATGTGAATTCCTATGCATGGAATGGAGCAGTGCCGGAAGATGAGGTCACCCCTGCCGGGCTCCTGAAAAAAATGTCGGACCAGCATTCCGGACACCGTTTTAGCAACCTTGTGAATGGCCTGACTGCTCCTGAAAGGTATCCGTTGACCGGAAAACAGGAACCGGTAAACTTTGCAGGACTTCTTGAGATGGTGGCTTCAGTGCACCCGGAGCTGCGCATCCGCTATTCCACCTCCCACCCAAAGGATCTGTCGGACGATGTGCTTGAGGTCATGGCTGGTCACAACAATATCTGCCGGCACATTCACCTTCCGGTACAGAGCGGCAGCAGCAGTGTGCTGAAGCGTATGAACAGGAAATATACACGTGAGTGGTACCTTGGCAGAGTTGCTGCCATTAACCGGATTCTGCCAGGATGTACGCTTTCCACTGATATCATCGCAGGTTTCTGTGGCGAGACTGAGGAAGAGCATCAGGAGACCCTCAGCCTCATGCGTGAGGCAGGATTCGACTTTGCCTATATGTTTAAATACTCGGAAAGGCCCGGCACAAAGGCCTCGCGGAAGATGAAAGACGATGTGCCTGATGAGGTCAAAACCCGCAGGCTTAATGAAATCATCGCTCTGCAGAATGAAATCTCTGCAGTCAGTAAGAAGGCGGATACAGGACAAACCTTTGAGGTCCTCGTTGAAGGTCCCGCGAAGAAACCCGCCGGTGCCATGACGGGGAGGACATCAGGAAACAAGGTGGTTGTATTCCGGGCGTCGGAGGTACAGCCGGGTGACTATGTTAACGTTACTGTCACACGTTCCACCTCTGCCACGCTGATAGGGAACCTGATGACATGACAGCAGGCGAGTAGCCGCCGCTGGCTGGTAAGAACCGAACCGCTTATAAGCGGTGAGCCCGGCGAAGCCAACTCCCTATAGCAAAACAAACCGGGAATTGTAAGACCCGGACATCGCAAATTGAAAACTGAGAATTGAAAAAACGCAAATCCCGATTACCTTGAAAGCATGTAATCTCTGCCCCCGCCGCTGCAATACCGACCGCTCCCGGACTGTCGGATGGTGCCGCATGGACGACAGGATTCATGTTTCCTCAATAGTTCTGCATCGCGGCGAGGAGCCGCCCCTTTCCGGGACAAAGGGGATTGTCAACCTGTTTTTCCCATCGTGCAACATGCAGTGCATCTATTGCCAGAATTGGGAGATATCGCGCCGTGGAACACAGGGAATAGTGATGAGCCTTGACGAGGTATGTGACGCAATTGCTGACCTCCTTCCTCTTTCGGAAAATAACCTCGGGTTCGTCTCCCCCACACACTTCCTGCTTCAGATGGTATCAATAGTGAAAGAGCTGAGGAGCCGGGGGCTGTCACCAACAATAGTCTATAATACAAATGGTTACGAGTTGCCAGAAACAATCCGCTCACTCGAAGGCATCGTGGATGTCTGGCTGCCCGACTTCAAATATTCTGACGATGCTCTGGCTGAATCACTGTCTCTTGCGCCGGACTACAGTCAATATGCATTGCGGTCTGTAAAAGAGATGATGCGCCAGGTGGGTACAACCTTGCATACTGATGATCGGGGCATTGCCCGTCGCGGAATAATTATCCGTCATCTGGTTCTGCCCGGGTTTGTGAATAACAGCATTGGAGTTCTGAGATTGATTTCTGAAAACCTGTCGCCCAACCTGCATATCTCACTGATGTCCCAGTATTATCCACCTGACAACCCTGCCTTTATATACCTCAAATCCAAATTCTCACACGACGAATCACAAGAAGGATATCCTTTATTGCGAGTCCGAAACCGAACATCGGACATCGAACATGGCGATTCGCTTTACCATACTGTCACCAGGAAAGAGTATAAGGCTGTCATCGGCTCATTTTATTCCCTCGGTTTCACCCACGGCTGGCTCCAGGACCCCATAAGCCATAAAAACTACCGCCCGGATTTCTCGAAGGATAATCCTTTCGGGAGGTAGAGGACCAGGAGAAAAGGTTATTTAATAAGCAATCATGATTTTTGCAGCATCCTGCACTATAGAATTATAAACTGAGACCACGTATATTCCCGGGAATAATTCTGATATATTAAAGATGCACTCGGTTGAGTCAATTACCTTTGACTGAATGTGAGAGCCATAGAGACTATGCAGACTTGCTTTTGCAGGAAGCAGATATTCAGGTACCTGAATTATTACCTCATTTCTTGTTTGCCTGATCTTGATCGATTCCACAAGATTAATTGTAATCGAAAGCTCACCTGCGACACCGGATCCATCAAGTGATGTTGCTACAACAATCACTTCGCCGGGTGTGACACCTCTAAGTATTCCATCTTCGCTTATAACTGCAGTTCCGGTACCATTTATCACTGACCATGAGACTCTTTTCTCGGAAGCATCTTCGGGTAAGATTTCAGCTGCAAGCGCAAGCTCGCCATTCACGGTTGTTGTGTTGGATGCTTTTTTCTTTACCTTGACTTTAATGGAGGAGACAGAAACAATCTGATTTGTAATTGTGATTTCAATCTCTCCATATACCTTGCTGCCATCGTTAGATGTAGCCCTGACAACTACTTTCCCGTTTGTCCTGGCGGTTAACAGACCCTCCTCACTCAACCTGGCATGACCGTTTCCCTTGACCATGGACCATGTCACTGATTTGTTCGAGGCATTTGAAGGAACTATTGAAGCTAAAAGTTGCAATGTGCCGTCGTCAGTAGTGATGGTTGTGAGCCCTCCCTCTCCTGTCACAGTAATGCCTGTCACAAGTACAATCTGGTTGATTATCGAGATTGTAATATCTGCGAATACTCCTGATCCGTCATTCGCGGTTGCTCTTGCCACCACCGTACCATCTGCAATTGCGGTTACCAGTCCGGATGAATTGATTGTGGCCTCGCCTGTTACATTGATTACTGACCAGGTTACGGTTTTGTTTGTAGCATTATCAGGTTGTACCATCACAGAAAGTTGCAATGTTCCTTTGGGAGTTGAGATGACTGGTTCTCCTTTGGCTGCAGCTACATACATTTTGGCAACCAGGACAGTCTGGCCGCTGATAGTTATGAGCAGCTGACCATATACACCACTGCCGTCGTTAGCTGTTGCACGGGCTGTAACAGTACCGTCGGCAACTGCTGTTACAAGTCCGGAGGAGTTGATAGTCGCCTGACCCGTGCCGTTGATAATGCTCCAGGTAACACTCTTGTTAGTGGCATTTGCCGGGGTGACTGTTGCTGTCAGGGCTAATGTGCCGTTATCTTCAGTGATGGTAGTTGCTCCACCCTCACCTGTGACTGTGATTCCTGCAACCGGTATGACCTGACCACTGATCGTTATAACCAGCTGACCATATACACCACTGCCATCATTAGCTGTAGCTCTTGCAGTGACAGTTCCATTTGACACTGCAGTAACTACCCCGGAGGAGTTGATAGTCGCCTGACCCGTGCCGTTGATGATGCTCCAGGTAACATTCTTGTTAGTGGCATTTGCCGGAGTTACCGTTGCTGTCAGGGCCAATGTGCCATTATCCCGGGTGATTGTTGTTGCACCTCCTGCACCTGTAACTGTGATTCCTGTAACCGGTATAACCTGGCCGCTGATGGTAATAACCAGCTGACCATACACACCACTGCCATCATTAGCTGTAGCTCTTGCAGTGACAGTTCCATTTGACACTGCAGTAACTACCCCGGAGGAGTTGATAGTCGCCTGACCCGTGCCGTTGATGATGCTCCAGGTAACATTCTTGT